>CAFABC010000068.1_pt1 | contig 5042 bp, 3 predicted proteins | sample 7267741 | NCBI WGS metagenome assembly CAFABC01 (sample SAMEA6814001, study PRJEB35770) | uncultured Actinomycetes bacterium | biome: Freshwater; feature: Freshwater reservoir; material: water | place: Czech Republic | collected 2017-08-18 | depth 30m m | reverse complement strand
GTTTCATGCGGGCCAAGACAGGGGAAAAATTGTCAAAGGTCCGCGTACACGAGTTAGCAAAGCAACTCGGTATGGAGAGCAAGGTTGTCCTTGCAAAGCTCCAAGAAATGGGCGAATTCGTCCGATCAGCATCATCGACAGTAGAAGCACCAGTCGTGCGCAAGCTCATCGAGATGTATCCCGATGCAAAACCTGCAGAGGAAAAAAAGCCTGTTAAAAAGGCGGCAGCAAAGAAGGCTGCAGCAAAACCTAAGAGTGAAGTAAGCGCCGAACAAGCAGCAGAACTTGCCGCAGAACTTGGTGTTGACATCAACGCACTTAAAGCCCAACAAGAGCGGGTCGAAGCTGCAAAGGCAGAAGCTGCCAAAACTCATGCTGCAGAAATAGTTGCAGAAGAAAAAGCAGAACTACCAAAACCTGCAGCACGTCCAGGTAATAATCCATTTTCAACGGGTAGCGCAGTTCCGCGTCCACCACGTCCAGGTAATAATCCATTTTCAACTGGTGGCGCAGTTCCACGTCCACCACAACGACCAACTGGTGCACCACAACGACCAGGAATGTCAGGACCACGTCCAGGTTCAGTGCGTCCAGGATTTGCTGCACGACCACCAGGATCACGTCCACCAGCAGGTGCTGGATTTCCTCCACGTACTGGCGCACCATCAACTGGCGCACCAGCATCTCCATATAAATCTAATGCCGCAGGCGGTGCACCAGCAGGTGGTCCACAACGTCCAGGTGGCGGTCGTCCACCACAACGCGGTGGCGCAGGCGGAGCGTTCGGAAAAAATGCAAGTAAGAAATCAGGACGTAAAGCTAAATCAAGAAAAGCGTTGCGCGATGAGTTCGACAATATGCAAGCACCACAACTTGGCGGAGCAGTTGTTCCACACGGTGATGGTAAAACTCCTATTCGTATGCGCCGTGGTGCATCCCTTGCAGATTTCGCCGACAAGATCAATGCAGATCCAGCAGCGCTAGTGGCAGCTCTTTTTCACTTAGGTGAAATGGTTACAGCAACACAATCTGTTGATGCAGATACTTTTGAAATTCTCGGTGTTCAACTTGGCTACAGCATTGAAATTGTTAGCCCAGAAGATGAAGATCGTGAACTTCTACAAGGCTTTGATATTGATTTAGCTGACGAACTCAGCGACATTGATCCAGATTCTTTGGTTGCACGCCCGCCAGTAGTAACTGTTATGGGTCACGTTGACCACGGTAAGACATCACTTTTGGATGCAATTCGTAAGAGTGAAGTGATGAAATCAGAAGCCGGTGGAATCACACAGCACATTGGTGCTTATCAAATTCACCACGATCATCATGGAGTTAATCGCGCAATTACATTTATTGATACACCGGGTCACGAAGCATTTACAGCTATGCGTGCACGCGGTGCCAAGGTGACTGATATTGCAGTTCTTGTTGTTGCCGCTGATGATGGAATCATGCCTCAGACAATTGAAGCGCTCAATCACGCTCAAGCCGCCGATGTTCCAATCGTTGTGGCCGTTAACAAGATGGATAAAGAGGGTGCAAACCCAGACAAGGTCCGTCAGCAGTTAACTGAGTACAACTTGATCGCTGAAGAGTACGGCGGAGAAACAATCTTCGTAAACGTCTCAGCTAAATCAGGTCAAGGCGTTCAAGATTTGATTGATTCGATTCTTCTTACTGCAGACGCAGCTATCGATCTTCGCGCAGTTGCCGAAGATTCTGCTCGCGGTGTTGCAATTGAAGCTCACCTTGATCGTGGTCGTGGACCAGTAACAACAGTTCTTGTACAACGCGGAACATTGAAAATTGGTGATCCAATTGTTGCTGGTGGCGCATTTGGTCGAGTTCGCGCGATGTTGGATGAAAATGGGGATGCAGTTGAAACTGCAGGTCCATCACGTCCAGTTCAAGTACTTGGTTTCACATCAGTTCCAAGTGCTGGAGATACATTCTTAGTTGCCGATGAAGACCGTACGGCTCGCCAAATTGCTGAAAAGCGTCAGGCTGCCGAACGTAATGCTCAACTTGCCAAGGCACGCAAGAAGGTCTCACTTGAAGACTTTATGGAACAGTCCAAGATTTCAACTCTTAACTTAATTCTTAAGGGTGACGTAAGTGGATCTGTTGAAGCGCTAGAAGAAGCACTTATGCAGCTAGATGTTGGCGCTGAAGTTGATCTTCGTGTAATCCACCGTGGTGTTGGTGCAATTACTAAGAGCGATATTACTTTGGCATCTGCATCAACTGCAGTTGTGATCGGCTTTAACGTTAAGCCTGAACCGCAAACTGCAGTCTTTGCTGATCAAGAAGGCGTTGAAGTTCGCTTCTACTCGGTTATCTATCAGGCTATCGATGAGATTGAACTTTCATTGAAGGGTCTGCTCAAGCCAATCTACGAAGAAGTTATCACTGGTAACGCTGAAGTTCGCGAGATCTTCAAATCTTCAAAGGCTGGAAATATTGCAGGTTCTGTTGTTAAGGACGGTGTCATCCGTCGTAACGCTAAGGCCCGTATCTTGCGTGGAGAAACACTCATCCTTGATGACCTCACAATCGATTCACTCAAGCGATTTAAAGATGATGCAACTGAAGTCAAAGAAGGCTTCGAGTGCGGTATCGGTCTTGGCAATATGAAGGATCTTCAAATTGGCGACACTATTCAAGTATTTGAGATGCGCGAGAAAAAGCGGGTATAGCAATGGCTCAATCACACCGCAGCCAAAAGGTTGCAGATCGCATTAAAGTAATTGTGGCGCAGTTACTTGAGACAAAGATTAAAGATCCGCGTCTTGGCTTCGTCACAGTTACCGATGCACGCGTTACTGGAGATCTTCAACAAGCATCGGTTTTTTATACGGTGCTTGGTGATCTGGATCAACGTGCTTCAACTAGTGCAGCTTTAGAGAGCGCACGTGGTGCAATCCGTTCAGCCCTTGGCCGCGAATTAGGTCTGCGCATCACGCCATCACTGGAGTTCTTTGAAGACGGTTTACCCGAGAGTGCTAAGGCACTTGATTCGCTACTTTCAAAAGTTCATGAATTAGATGCAGAAGTAGCGGCACTTCGCGCTAATGCCACATATGCAGGGGGAGAAGATCCATATAAAGCTCCTCGTGTCATTGACGGAGAATAATCATCGAGCACGGATTTCTGGTTGTAGATAAAGAACCAGGTATGACTAGCCATGATGTTGTGGCAATTGCACGACGGGCACTTGGTACACGCAAAGTAGGTCATGCTGGAACTCTTGATCCCATGGCAACAGGAATTCTGGTGTTAGGTTTTAACAACGGTACTCGCTTGCTTCAATACATCACACATGGCGATAAAACATATGAAGCGACCATGGTTTTGGGTGCGGCAACAGTTACCGATGATGTTGAAGGAGAAGTAATTTCACGCGGCGATGTATCTGCGATTACCGATGCCGATATAGAACGCGAATTAGCCAAAATGCGCGGAACAATCATGCAACGCCCAAGTTCGGTATCTGCAGTCAAAGTAGATGGTGAGCGGGCTTATGATCGAGTCAGATCCGGAGAAAAAGTAGAACTAGCTGCCCGTGAAATAACGATTTCACAGTTGGATATCAATCAGATTCGCCGAATCGAAAATGCAATCGAAGTCGATATTCAAGTTACATGCTCTGCCGGCACCTTTATCCGTGCAATTGCTCGAGATTGTGGTGATGGCCTTGGAGTAGGGGGTCACTTGAATGCCCTCCGTCGTACTCGAGTTGCTGGCTTTGATTTAAAAAGCTCTATCTCCCTTGCGCATTTAAAAGAAGGTGGATTTACAACGTTGGCACTTGCTGATGTAGCTAAAAGCGTTTTTAGTTCACGTGAACTTGCACTCGATGAAGTAAATGAACTTTCATTTGGCCGTCCGTTAAGCGCTAATCCAGATGATGCCATCTATGCAGCCACTTCGGGAGTAAACCTGATTGCTTTGCTGTGTAATAAGGATGGCCTGGCTAAACCAATCGCCGTATTCGCGGCAGCGAACTAGTTCTGAGACAATAGACATATGAGCGTCGTTGTCATTGGTGTTTTTGATGGTGTCCATAAGGGCCATCAAGAAGTACTCAACCAAGCCAAAAAGATAGCCGGTGATGAGAAGATAATCGCGCTCACTTTTGATCCTCACCCAACGAGCGTTTTTGCACCAGATCGTGCTCCAACTTTATTAACAATTTTGACTGATCGAATTGAGCTGCTCAAGATCCACAATGCAGACCAAGTCGCAGTGATGAAATTTACGCCAGAATTTGCGGCTATGACACCTGAAGATTTTGTTAAACGTGTTCTAGTTGATCAGCTTGGTGCCACAAAAGTAGTCGTCGGCCAAAATTTTACATATGGTTTTAAGGCTGCAGGAAACGTTGATTCACTTAAAGCTCATACTGAGTTTGAAACTATTGTTTTGGATCTAGAGCCGTTACAAGGAGATGTTGTTTCCTCTACTCGTGTCCGTAAATTAATTGTTGAAGGTGATGTTGAGCAAGCTCGTACATTATTAACTCGCCCACATCGCCTAGATGGAATTGTTGTTCATGGAGAAAAACGCGGACGCGAAATTGGTTATCCAACGGCCAATTTGGGAGATATTGAACAACAGACAATTCCAGCAGATGGTGTCTATGCGGGTTGGTTAACTGTTGGAATTGATCGCTGGCCTGCTGCAATTTCCATTGGAACGAATCCAACATTTGATGGAGTGCGTGGTCGCCAAGTTGAGGCTTATGCATTAGATCAAGTTGGACTCGATCTTTACACACAGCGCGCAACCATTGAATTTGGTTGGCGACTTCGAGATACATTGAAATTTGATGGGTTAGAGCCACTTCTTGATCAAATGGCTAAAGACTGTGCCAAAGCCCGTGAACTAACGGAGCTATAGGCTCACGATTTCTTAGTTTTTGGCTCCGCTGGTAACCTATGCATCCAACGAGAAAGCGATTTTCCGTGAGGCAAACCGGAAAACCCCGTGATCATCAGAAAATAGGAGCACTACGAAATGGCACTAACACCAGAAGTAAC
>CAFABC010000066.1_pt1 | contig 6106 bp, 5 predicted proteins | sample 7267741 | NCBI WGS metagenome assembly CAFABC01 (sample SAMEA6814001, study PRJEB35770) | uncultured Actinomycetes bacterium | biome: Freshwater; feature: Freshwater reservoir; material: water | place: Czech Republic | collected 2017-08-18 | depth 30m m | reverse complement strand
AGGTCAAAATCACCATCGGTAACAAGGGCTATCCCCAGCTGTTCAACCCCAGATGCATCACTCACGGCAAAAGATGCGCAGTCGAGCACCCCTAGTTGGGCAAGGGCAACCTCATCGACTTTTTCAGGGTTGATCTTGACCCCTCCCAGGTTAATGACCTCATTGACCCGTCCGCAAAGCACGAGCAAGCCTGCCTCATCGATATAGCCCAGATCCCCTGGATAGAAGTAGCCATCTTTGAAAAACTCAGCCGAAGCTACCGGGTTTTTATAATAGGAAGTAGCCATGCCAGGTTTTTTATAACGGATGCGACCTGTCTGCATAAGAGGTAGCACAAGATCATTCTCATCAACTATCTGCACATCAGCCGAGGAGTTAATGAGAGCACCACCGGAGATGCCATCTGTGATCTCTCTGATCGTAACGTTGCCGGCTTCAGTGGAGCCGTATGCATTAAAGACCGAGCAATTAAGTTGCTCACGAATTCGACTAATTAACTGAATAGAAGGTGCACTTCCTCCCATAACAATCGCAGAAATGTTAGGGAGCTCAATACCGGCTTCTTTCTGTATCGTCAAAAATGACGATACTTGTGCAGGGGAACCTAGAATCGCTGAAATTTGATGCTCGACAAGAATCTCAAGAATTTTTGGACCAAATTTTGCATATCCAAAAAAAGTTTCTCCCTTTGCCAAAGCTTTTATTGCCCGTGTATAACTCTGGAAAGCTGCGAATGGATAGAGACCTAATACATTCTTTGCGCTAATAAAATCTTGCCCACTTTTATTGGCCGGTAGGTTAGAAAGTTGACTCACGTATAGTGCAATGCTCTTTGGGGTTCCGCTGGTACCACTAGTTGAAAATATCCGAGCAAGTGCCTCCCCATTCTTATATCCAGGAGCAAGAGAAATTTCGCTTCCAATCAATATCCGATTGAATATCGTCTCATTGATTATTAAGGTTTTATCTTTGTTAATTTGGGGATGTTCTTTGGGCGAGATAACCCATAATGGCTGATTTGCAGAATCAAAAGGAGTCACGCGTGATCTTGACATTGTAGCTGCACCAAGTAAATGAAGTGCCAATGTAAATACCCACTCCATATATGATGGCAATATCGTGCACACTAAATCACCTCTAGAAATTCCCGATTGCGCAAGGAAATTTGCTATTTTCCGAGTATCAGAATTTAGTTGCGCGAATGAAACACTATACATTTCATCTACATAGGCGAGTTCTTCCGGTCTGACTTCTGCCCAATGACTGAGAATCTTAAAATTAAACATTGAAATTAACCAGTTATATTTCTTAAACCACGATAAAGATTGTTTCGTAGCTTAGTAAATTGAGCATCTTCTCTGGTTGTTGTTTGATTCCTAGGACGGGAAAGTTTAATATCCAAATCCATGCCAACTGTTGCCGGTGAATTTGTTAAAGTGATAACCCTGTCGGCCATATAAATCGCTTCATCCACATCATGAGTAACTAAAATTGTCGTGACATTGTTCTGCTGAACTAAGTGGGCCACTAAATCTTCAAGTTCTAGGCGGATATGCGCATCGACGGAGGCAAAAGGCTCATCTAGGAGTAATAGGCGGGGCTTAACAACTAAGGCTCGAGCTATAGCCACACGTTGCTGCATTCCACCTGATAATTGCCAGGGATAGCGATTGGCTGCATCGCTCAAACCTACTTGCGCTAAGGCTTCAGAGATTCTATTGGCCTTATCCGATGACGAAGTTGCACTTGATCGAAATGGTAACCCAACATTTTTCGCCACTGTAAGCCAAGGAAAAAGTGAACGTGAGTAGTCTTGCGTAACAAAACCCAGGTAATCCGGCGGAGAAGTTACTGGACTTCCATTAATCTCAACCCCGCCACTTGTGGTCTGAGTTAGCCCAGCGATAATTCTAAGCAAAGTGGACTTACCAACTCCGGACAAGCCACAGATTGCTAATACTTCACCAGAATTTACTGAAAACGAAACATTTTCTAAAACCAAATACTCATTTTTGGAAGTCCGGAATGACTTGCAAACATTATTTACCTTTATTTCAAAACCAGCCACACTGGACGAATTCATGCAAGTTCCTTAGATTTAAAATACCAAGGCGCAATTCGCCGCTCAGCAAATTGAAAAAGCTCATTTAGGATTGATCCAATTACACCCAAAACCAATATGCCTACCCACATATCTGCAATCATAAAGGAGGATTGCGAATGAATGATAAAAGCTCCTAATCCGATGCCCGAGCCCAACATCTCACTTATTACCATCACCAAAACTGCAATTTGAACTGCAGCATGTAATCCCGCCAGTATCTCTCCCGTAGCCGCAGGTATTCGTACTTTCAGCAAAACTTGATATTTGGAGTAGTGCATTATTTTTGAAATATCCATTAACTGATCATCTGTTGTGGCTATTGCACGCATGCTTGCCATTAAGACAGGGAATAAGACTGCGACAGCCACTGCCGAGATTCGAGTGGCAGTTCCAATACCCATGAGTGCCATTAAGACTGGCACTTTTGCAACACTTGGGATGCTGCGTATGAAATTAGCTATGGGATTTAGAACTACTCGAACTCTTTCATTAATTCCAATAATTGCGCCGAGCACTACTCCAAGGGTAGAACCAATGAAATAGCCCGCGAATAATGTAATTAAGCTTGAAAGAAGCGAGGTTCTGGCCCAATCTAGTGAGATTACAGATTGAGTATTTCTTAAAATAGTTAGTGGGGTTGGGAAGAATGGATTTTTTGAGGAAGAAAGCGCAATCTGCCAAAGTGCAACTAAGGTCAACGGGAACCACAATCTTCCAAGAATTCTGCTAAATCCATTTTTCATACCGAAATCCGCCAATGAATTAATTGATTTTCCAGCTTGGTGAAACCTGCATAAATTAATGATCCAACTATTCCCATCACAATTACATATGAAAATGTGCGTGGATAGTTACCTGATGATTCTGCAATTAAAAGTGCTGATCCAAGTCCGGGAGTTCCTGCAACAATTCCGGATGCAACGATAGTTCCAAAAGAGCGACTTGCTGATAAGCGCATGCCCGTTCCGGCAATCGATACGGTGGAAGGTAAATAAAGCAAGAAGATCTTTGTAATAAATGGTAACTTCATAATCTCTGCACTATCGATGAGTCTCGTTTCAGTCTGGTGAATACCTCTAATTACATATGTAACAAGTTTAAAAGTCACCACAAAAGTTGCAAGAATCACAGCTGTTCTAGCTGATGAACCAATTGATGCAATCAGAAGCGGTAAAAAAACGACGGATGGTATTGACCTAAAGAAATCTATTACACCGCGAGTTGCTAAATCACCTGATTTATTGAGTGTGACTGCTATTGCGATAGATGTTGCACATACACTTCCAGCAATAAATCCAATAAGTGAAAGTGAAAGAGTGACAAAAAGGTTTTGAACAAATGAAAAAGACAGAATTAGTGAGATGAAGTCAGGCAACACTATCCAAGTGTGCGGAAAGTATTGTGGACCAGCAACAGTAGAAGCTATCTCCCACATGCAAAAAGAGATAAGGAGAGTTAACATCGTATTTACTATGAATGAAGTGGATTTCACGAAGTACTCCCCTGTTTTATTTAAAGAGTATCGGCGCTAAATTAACTCTACTTCGGATGAACCCAAGTGATTTAAGTTTATTGGGAATGTAAGCAATCCCTGAAAATGAGACGTTTTTTTCCATCATTATCGGCAATCGCGTCTTAGATGCCGCTTCCAAGCTAACCCCGGTCACCTTGGCAATTGTTTTTCTAAATGAAGCGTCGTTTTGAGGCAAATTAAGTAGATGGTTGATTTCTAATGTAGCTTTTTGAAATGCCTTCATGGCTTGAATTTTCTTGCTCACGGCATCCTGTGAGCTTATATATGCCACAGCTACGCCGGCTTCTGCATAATACGCAGTTGGGTATCCGATAATTCGTGCGCCATCTAGAATAATTTGAGACGCATAAGGATCACTAGGTACCACAGCATCAACATCACCACGAGCCAGTGCGGCAGACATTTGTGCATCATTCATGGCTAAGAACTCAGTCTTACCCGTATTTGCTCCAACTGTGCGCATTGCCAAGAGAACTCCTGCTTGCTCCTGGGATTTGAATGTTCTAATTCCAATTTTTCTGCCTTCAAGATCTTTCCAAGACTTAATTGGGGAATCTTTTTTAACTAACAAAACTGTTTGAAGTAAAAGTTCACCTTCGTAAAAAGGCTCTTTTTTCGCTCTTTCTAGTTCTGCGGCAGAGTACTCGTGACGCGGAGCAATAATCTTCCCATCAAAACTTCCATTTGCCATAGCCAAAATTAGATTCGTAGGGGTCGTTGGAACTAAATCGTAAGTACCGCCAATTATTCCTGCGAAACCAATTTGTGTTGAAGCTATTGAGATAGATTTAACTTCAAGACCATATTTTTTGAAGCAGCCTTGTTCATTTCCCCACTCGACACTGGTCAGCTGGGCACTTGTTCCCGCAACAACTAGGGTCCCAACTTGTTTGACCGCTTTAGCAGGTTGATTGCATCCAATAGTGGAATCTGCATGTGAAGGTGTTATCGAAGCCAAAAGAAGTAGGGATGCAAAAACGGTTGTTAAATGCTTGAATTTTTTCATTCTGAAAATCCGTCCCTTGCGAGCTTAGTTAGCTAAAGAAAAACACTCTAAATTTTGGCATACCTATAAGGCATTGAAAATATGGGTGCTATCAATGAGAACTTCTCGCCTCAATTATTAGGTTAAGGCGTGTAAACAATGACTAGCTTGGTTCTGGTGCGTTAGAACCTAACCATGGCCAGCTATTGTTATTAGCTTGGTCCGTATCGTAGTAATCAGATGGGAAATACTTCATCGATTCAACAGTGATCTTCGAAATCGCACCTGCGATAGGGTCGACATTGTCGTAATCGGTCGAACTATATGCCCATCCTATGGCCGCAGCATGGTGACCATAGTCTGCAAAGAACTGGAATGAACTCTCTTTTACAAAATCCGTGCCAGCAACACCGTTATAGGTACTGTTAGGCCACGTCACTGCCATATCCCACGCGTCAACGCTGTCACCGTTGATAGGAGCTGCGTAGTTATTTTCTTCATGTGTTGAATCCCAAATAATTGCAAAAGCACTTGCGTGACCAAGGTAGTTCAGATTTGCAACTCCGCCATTGCCTTCGACTTGCCAAAACAGTGGAGATGATGTTGTTGTTGGTATCGATACCCCACTTGATTCTTCTAGCTCTGCAAAACCATCGATAGTATTTGTTGAAAACGCTGAGCTATCTGTGTATGCCTTGAAATCTAGAACTACCTGATCACAGGTATTGAGCCACGTGTTTTCTTCAGTATCAAAATACTGACCAGGGTGTGCTGTCATAGCTGCGCTTTGATCGGCATAGCTCACCGATGAGTCACTGAGGTAGTTCTCGCCCATGGGTGTCAGGTTTAATCCTGATACTTGAACGTAATCTAATCTGAAAGTTGAGCTGTTGGTGTCATAGTAAGAAACTGGGGTGATAGTAAAACCATCTTCATCACAGGCTGCAGTCTGTGCAACGCCTTGACCAAACTCAACATTGTTTCCACTGTTTAAAGTAATTTGCGCTGCAAGGGTGGAGCCAAGACCGGTAACAGTTGCAAGTGCGCCAATACCAATGGCAGCCTTTGATGCTTTAGATCTTTTACTCTTGCGAGTTGTGGCAGGTGAATCCTCTGATCCATTGCCTAGATTTAAAATCTCCATCTGTTCCAAGCTCCTTCTATGTTGAGTGCTATCGCTCTTGCACTGTGGAGTATTCAAGCATCTTCACCCAGGATTGTCACCCTTGAAAGTTGAGATTTGAGCAGATAAATCGCCCCGCACTACCTTGCCATTGTCATTGCGGGCAATAGCCCCTACCTGCTTAATTACGCTTGGGTTAGCCGGAGATTTGCTAGCCATCGCCTTTGTAAAGAGCTCAAGGTCAAAATCACCATCGGTAACAAGGGCTATCCCCAGCTGTTCAACCCCAGATGCATCACTCACGGCAAAAGATGCGCAGTCGAGCACCCCTAGTTGGGCAAGGGCAACCTCATCGACTTT
>CAFABC010000061.1_pt1 | contig 7533 bp, 5 predicted proteins | sample 7267741 | NCBI WGS metagenome assembly CAFABC01 (sample SAMEA6814001, study PRJEB35770) | uncultured Actinomycetes bacterium | biome: Freshwater; feature: Freshwater reservoir; material: water | place: Czech Republic | collected 2017-08-18 | depth 30m m | reverse complement strand
TTTCACCAAGTAGAGGCCTTGCTTGTTAGATTATTTGATTACTTACCAAGCCATGACGCAACAACGTCAGCATGAGCATCGATCCATTTCTGGGCCGCTTCTTCTGCTGTCATTCCGCCTTCAAGGTCTGCTGCTACACCGTTTTGATCATCATTAGTCCACTTGAAGTTCTTAACAAGTGAAGTAAATGGATCATTAGCATCGTTGAGTTTCTTTGAGATCAACTTAACCAAAGGTGTTGCTGGGTAGTCAGTTAGTCCACTTGCCGTTGCTGGATCTGTCCAGTCATTAGCAGGGAACTTCACGTGACCTGATTCAAGATTAGGAATCTTTGCAAAGAGTGTCCATGGCTGCCATGCATAACCAATGAACGGTGTCTTGTTAGCTTCAGCCTTCATGAAACCATCCACTAGAGCAGCTTCAGAACCTGAGAAGATAACTTTGAAGTTCAACTTGTTAGCAGATACCATCTTCTCGCCAATAGTTGTGTAACCAGCTGGGCCTTCAAACCATGCACCCTTACCACCTGAGTCAGCAGTCTTAAATAGCGCTGCATACTTGTTCAGATTCTTTGAATCTGTAATGTCTGGATACTTTGCAGCCATCCATGGTGCAACGTACATACCGATGAGACCAACGTTTCCGTTTTCGCCAGCTTCAACTACAGCTCCACGATCGGTCCAATCCTTCCAACGCCCGCCGCCCCAATCTTCGATTACTACGTCGATTGTTCCAGCTTCCATTGCATCATAAGTTGTTGGACCCTCATCCAGAGTTGTCTGAGTGATTGTGCAACCTAATTCTTTCTTAGCAACTTCTGCAACTACTTGTGCTGAAGCTGTGTAACCGCCCCATGCGTGCATTGCAATTGCGTAAGAACCACAGTCTCCTGAGGCTCCGCCTGCTGAATCGTTAACGCTCTTGCTGCAACCTGACAAAATCAGTGCTGCTGCAATTACAACGCTTACGATTGCCGAACGGCGACCAAATAGTGATTTCATTAACCCTCCTAAAGAGTTTTATGTTTTGCGCATAGCCTAGAGCGGGGATAGGTCCAGCACTAGTGTTTAAGAGGTGTATTTGAGGGCTATTTATGAAGAACGACGCGCGCCGGCTTGCATAATCCGGTCGAAAATAACGCCTAATAACAAGATTGCAGCACCCGCGATCAAACCCTTGCCTTGCAGCTCTGGCTTAGAGTTACCAACAATTACTAGGTAGCCCAAGCCTCCTGCGCCAACGAAACCACCAATCACCACAACTGCCAATACATAGATGAGGCCTTGGTTTGTGGCTAGCAAAATAGTTTTCTTAGCTGCAGGTAATTGAACTTTTGTAATTATTTGACGTGTTGTAGATCCAGCAGCCGTGGCCGCTTCAACTAATGAATGTGGAACCGCGCGGATACCTTCGCAAACAATCTTTACAACAACTGGAATCGAATAGACGATGCCTGTTGCAATAGCAGTAAAGCGTGTTGGACCAAATAAACCTAGCATTGGAACTAAATAAACAAATGCTGGAAGAGTCTGTCCCGCATCAAGAAATGGTCGCAGAATTCGCTCGGCGCGATCATTTCGACCAGTCCAAATACCAAGTGCTATACCAATAATCATTGTCAGCAAACATCCCACAATTGTCTGTGTCAACGTCAGCATTGCCTCGTACCAAAGGCCTGACAAGACGATGGCCATTGCCAGACCAAATGCCAAAATTGCAGTTCGAGTTCCGCCAATAATTAATGCAAGTGCAACAATCATCGCAACGGTTACATACCAAGGAGATGCAGACAGTTGAGACTCCAGTGGATTAAGAATCGAATATGAAATGAAATCTTTAAATCCAACAGTAAATATAGTTAGATTCTCTAGCACCCAAGCAGTTGCATCATTAGTAACTCTTGCAACCTGCGGCGCAATATTGATTTCCTTTGGCCATACGGCTGCCCACAACATAGTGCGTGATAAAAAGACACTCACAATTGCAAGAACTCCTGTGGTAACTAGAGTAATCCGCTTAAACTTTATTTGTTTTTGTGTTAGAGGAATAAAGGAAGTTTGGCGTTTAGCTGCCGCGCTTGTGCTGCGATCCATCAATATGGCTAAGAAAACAACGGCAAAGCCGGCAACAAAACCTTGTCCAACGTTTCGAATAATCAACGCCTCAATAACTGGCTTACCAAGTCCAGGTGCACCAATGAGAGCAGCAATCACAACAAATGAAACCGCGGCCATTACCGTTTGATTAATACCCAAAACAATCATCTGCTTGGCCATAGGAATCTGAACCTTGGTCAAAGTTTGCTTCTGTGTTGAGCCCATAGATTCAGCAGCTTCAATGGGCGATTGATTTAAGTTTCTGATTGCATGGCTAGTAATACGGATTGCAATAGGAATGGAGTAAATCATTGTTGCGATCGTGGCTGACGCTGCGCCAATCATGAAGACAAGTGCAATTGGTGCCATATAAACAAGGGTCGGCAAGATCTGAGCTAAATCTAAAAATGGCGTGAATATCTTTAAGACACGATCAGATAAACCTGCCCAAATACCTAGTGGAATTCCAATTGCTAATGAAAGTAGTACTGCCGCCAAAGTCATTGCAATTGAATCCATAGTGAACTGCCACATGCCTAGAGCGCCACAAGCAAGTAAAAGTGAAACCGACAAAAGAGCGGTACGCCACTGGCTGGTTGCAAATACTGCAAATGCAATGATTGCAACAACGCCTAGCCAACCAATTATTGGAATAAGTGAATTTGGAGCAGGAACCGCGATGGTATTTCGAATCACCTGCACAAACCCATCGATAACTCCACGAATCGGATTAAAGAAATAAATAAATGCTGGGCTCTCGGTTCGATTTCCACGAAGATCTAGCGCCTTTTTACCAACGAAGCTGGTGAATGATGTGTTTTCGTATGTGTCGATCTGCAGGGTATTTTTTCCGTGCAACAAGCGACCCAGCAAAATCCAGATAGTTACCGAACCGAGCAGTAGATATGACTTACGAACCTTCATTAGGCCACACCAGAAATTAACCGCAATACATCCTCGCTAGAGACTATTCCCAGTGCTATGCCATTGTCACTAACACGCACTGGCTTATGTGATTGCAAGATTACTTGTGCGGCATCGCGAATGATGGTGTTTGCAGCAAGCTCAGGACCATCAGTTGCTTCACCAGGTTCAGCTTTTCTAGCTAAATGCTTAAGCGTGAGCACATGTGACTTAGCGATATCGCGAACAAAGTTTGCTACGTATTCATCGGCAGGATTGGCAACTAGATCTTCTGGTGTTCCAATTTGGACAATTGCACCATCTCGCATGATTGCAATGCGATCTCCAACTTTTACTGCCTCTGATAAATCGTGAGTAATAAAGACCATAGTTTTACCGAGCTCGCGATGCAAACGAATAACTTCCTGTTGCATGTCGCGGCGAATAAGTGGGTCAAGGGCTGAGAACGGTTCATCTAAGAAAAGAACTTGTGGATCTACAGCTAAAGCACGCGCTAAACCCACGCGCTGTTGCATGCCACCCGATAATTGTTCGGGGTATGCATGTGAATACCCTTGCAAACCAACGAGCTCGATAACCTCATTGGCACGAGCATGGCGATCGGCTTTATTGACTCCGTTAATTTCTAGTGAGTAAGCAATATTGTCGATGACATTTCGGTGAGGCAATAAACCAAAGTGCTGAAAGACCATTGAAAATCTAGTTTTGCGTAGTTCGCGCAAGCGGGCATTGTTTACTTGCAGAATATCTTCACCCTCAAAGGTCATAGAGCCTTGAGTCGGTTCGATCAAACGCGTCATACAACGCACGAGCGTGGATTTTCCTGAGCCCGAAAGACCCATGACTACGAAAACTTCTCCGGGGGCAACATCAAATGAAACATCGCGGACCGCAATTGTGTTACCGGTTTTTTCGCGAAGTTCTGAACGAGTGAGATCTGCAAGTGGTGAGCCGATTACTTTGTCGGCATTAGCGCCAAATACTTTCCAAAGATTCTTCACAGAAATCATCGGCGCTCCAGAAACCATTTACGCATCTCCCCCATCTGAGAACCAACCAGATTTACTAGGAGCATTGTTAGTCCAAATGTGTTTGATTTCAAGGTATTCGCCCAAACCATGCTCACCTAATTCGCGACCAATGCCCGATTGCTTGTATCCGCCCCATTCGGCTTGGGGACGATACGGGCCAAAGTCATTAACCCAAATTGTTCCGTGACGAAGAGCGCTGGCAACGCGGGCAGCTTTCACGGCATCGCCAGACCAGACGCCGCCTGAGAGACCAAAAGGCGTGTCATTTGCAATTGTGATTGCTTGGGCCTCGGTATCAAATACTTCTACGGTCATTACCGGGCCAAAAGATTCTTCTTGGACGCAAAACATTTTTGTATCGCAATTATCTAGAACTGTTGGTAAGTAATACCAACCATCTGCGTGCTCGCTTTTTTCGCTGCGTTTTCCGCCCACTAATAATGTGGCACCTTCGGCAATACCTTTTTCTACATACTTCATTACGCCTTCAAGGTGGGATTTACTAATAAGTGGTCCGGTCTCAGCCTTTAGATCTTCAGGCCCGCCAAGGCGAATCTGCCCAGCACGGCGCACAATCTCTTTAACTACGCGGTCATGAATTGAGCGCTCAACAATCAAACGTGTTCCAGCAGAACACACTTGGCCTGAGTGTAAGAAAGCGGCGGTGACTGCGTTATCAATTGCTGCATCTAAATCTGCATCAGCAAAAATAATATGTGGGTTTTTGCCACCGAGCTCTAGCGCTAAGCGCTTAACAGTTGACACGGCCGCTTTCATAATTGTTTGGCCAGTATTTAATCCACCTGTGAAAGAAACCATGTCTACGCGTGGATCATTAATCAAATGGTTACCAACAACAGAGCCAGGACCTAGAACTAAATTGGCGACACCTTTGGGTGTTCCGGCTTCTTCAATGGCATGCATCAGTGCAATGGCACTTTGCGGAGTTAATTCGGATGGCTTAACAATGAAAGAACATCCAGCAACTAGCGCTGGCGCAACTTTCCAAGCAATCTGCAGCAATGGATAGTTCCAAGGACCAATCAGTGAAGCAACACCCAAAGGTTCATGAACAATGCGGCTAGTGACATGAGCTAAGCCAACATCTACTGCGCGATCATGTTGCTTTAAACCTAGAGCTGCGAAGTGTCTAAAAGTCGCAATTACGTCGGCGATGTCATATTCGGCTTCAATGATGCGCTTGCCAGTGTCATCACTTTCTTTCTTAGCAATTGCTTTTAAATCACGTTCTAATAAATCTGCAATCTTTGAAACTAATGCACTTCGCTCGGCAAATGTCCAAGAGGTAAAGACACCAGAATCAAAAGAAGTTCGGGCAGCGGTAATGGCATCAAGAACATCTTCTTGGGTTGCCTGTGAAACTGTGGCAACTACACGTTGATCGTGGGGACTATGAACATCGTGCGCCCCGCCATCAGATGCTTTTCGCCAAGCACCATCGATATAAAGCGTTGCGACCATTTACTTAATCTAGTTGGCTTTTGCGCTTTGCGACAAACTCATCGAGTTCTTGTTTCATACGTGGATCCATCTCTGGTTGCACATAATCTTCAAGTTTCTTGAGATAAATTTCTGCAGCACGTGCTTTGGTGTCTTTTGCACCCAAACGCATCCAGCGTTCGTAGTTATCGCTATTTGTTAAAAATGGACGATAGAAGCAGTCACGGAAACGCTCCATTGTGTGGGCAGCTCCCAAGAAGTGACCACCGTGGCCAACCTCTACATGGGCATCAAAGGCCAATGATTCAACGTTAAATTCAAGCGGAGTGAACTCAGTCATCAGAGATTGAAGGATTTCAATATCGACAACGAACTTTTCGTAGCAAGAAACAAGTCCACCTTCTAGCCAGCCTGCAGTATGCATAACCCAGTTAGTTCCAGATAAGAAGGTAGGCATCATCGTCATCATTGTTTGATACGCAGATTGCGCATCCACTGTCTGTGATGAGTTCAAGCCACCGCCGCCACGGAATGGAAGGTTAAAGCTGCGTGCGATTTGGCCAGTACACAGAAGACCAATACCTGATTCTGGTGTACCGAACTGAGGTGAACCTGATTGCATATCGATGTTAGAAAGAAATGAACCAAAGACAATTGGGCAACCTGGGTTAAGTGTTTGCGCAAGTGCAATACCAGTCAACGCTTCAGCAATTTGCTGGGCCAATGTTGCTGGAATTGTTACTGGGCTCATTGCGCCCATCAGTAAGAATGGTGTGACTACAACTGGCTGACCTGCAAGAACGTATTCGCGCAAAGAATCAAGCATGCGATCATCCCAGCGAAGTGGTGAGTTACAGTTAACTAAAGAAATTAGTGCCGGTGTATCTTCAATAGCTTTACGGCCACCAAAGATAATTTCAGACATTGCAATGACATCTTTAGCATTTTCTGCCGTAACAACGTTACCCATAAAGAACTTATCGGTCAGTGTCGCCGCGGCATATGCCATATCTAAGTGGCGTGAATCGAGTGATAAATCATTTGGCTCGCACACAACGCCGCCGACGCTATCTAGCGCGTCATAGCTTTGAGCTAACTTACAAAAATTCTCATAATCTTTAAATGTTGCATCGCGGCGAACATCGCCTTCGCGCACAAATGGTGGGCCATACACACCACCGAAGACCATTGAGTCTCCACCGATTTGAACATTGTTTTTTGGATTGCGTGCCTGCAAGTTGAACTGGCTTGGTGACTTAGCTACTTGCTTCAAGATCCATTCAGGATCAAATTTAACATTGTCCCCTTCTACAGTTTGACCGTTTTCGCGCAGTAGATCGATTGCCCACGGACTCATGAACTCAATACCGATTTCAGAAACGATTCGCTTCCACCCTAGTGTCAGTGTTGCCATCGATTCTTCGCTCAAAATTTCATAGCGGGGCATCTTGTTAATAAAGCTCACGGTGGATTCCTTACCTGTAGTAGTGGCTCGATATTAATAGCGTTGTGGCGCTATTGACCTCGAACACGCACGAGAATACTCTTAACTTATGGAACTGTGGTTCCATATAGTGGAACCTTCTAAGGAGGTGTGAGATGGCCGAACTTCATAGCGGCACGCAAGCAATTGATCGCGCTTCTTCACTTCTAATTCATGTTTTGGAATCACAAACTCCCCCGCTTCTGACTGATCTTGCTCGCATTTATGGATTACCTAAGAGCACAACATCTCGCATTCTTAGCGCACTCGAACGACAAGGTTTATTACTACGTGATCGCAATGGTGCATACATTGCTGGTTCCGTTTTAACGCAGTTTGCTCGTGGACAAAATCACGACTCCATACTTGTTGCGCGCATGCATTCAATTTTAGAAGTTCTAGCTAATCGCACCGGTGAAACTGCCAACTTGGCTGTACCCGGAAATGGTGATCTTAAATTAATTGATCAGGTAGATGGACAATATTTATTATCTGCAACAAATTGGGTGGGTAAGTCCGTTCCCTATCACGCTTCGGC
>CAFABC010000054.1_pt1 | contig 8574 bp, 10 predicted proteins | sample 7267741 | NCBI WGS metagenome assembly CAFABC01 (sample SAMEA6814001, study PRJEB35770) | uncultured Actinomycetes bacterium | biome: Freshwater; feature: Freshwater reservoir; material: water | place: Czech Republic | collected 2017-08-18 | depth 30m m | reverse complement strand
TCTTTCACTGAAGCTTTCTCAGTAATTGTCAGGTGTAACGACCAGGCTGAAGTTGATAAGTACTGGGATGCACTGACTGCAGATGGCGGAACCCCTGGAAATTGCGGTTGGCTCAAGGATAAATTTGGACTTTCTTGGCAGATCATCCCAAAGCAACTAGGTGAGTGTCTCGGAAACCCAGATCCCCTAAAAGCTGCTGCCGCAATGAGAGCAATGATGGGAATGTCTAAGTTAATTGTTAGCGAGTTGGAGGCTGCAGTTAAGTAAGTCTGGCTAATAGGGCAGTTCTTCTTTGCATTTAGTTACTTTGCGTAACTTCTTTCTGTGCCATAATTCCATCACGACGATTTGGTAGTAATTGGGACTTGGTTAATAGCCAGGTCCCTTTTGCTTTTCCACCAAGTTTCCTTATCCACAATTTTTGGTTCCGTTTGCAATTGTCGATGAGTTAAACCGTACCTTCGCTCCCGTGTTGGGGGCGTGTTGTAATTGGCAGCCTGTTGGTTTACCAAATCGTCGGAGCGGGTTCAAATCCCGTCGCCTCCACCACAGTCTTAACTGATTCGCCTCGACCTATTGGTAGTGGTCAAAAGAGTTGAATCAGATATGCATGGGAGGGTCTCGAGATTTCGAGACCCTTTCCAATTCTTCCGGCTTATAGGGCGGTTCTTCTTGCCCCAATTATGATTCGGCTATGACCATTGCACTTGATCGACTGCTTGCTCATATGGCTTGGGCAAATCAGAAAACTATTGCCCATCTTCAAACACTTCCTGAAGACTCTCTTGCCGCATTTGCAACCAATCCCGAATGGCATGCTGCAGAGATTATTTATCACATAGTTGATTCCGCTGATCACTACGCCTTTCGCATCAGCGGGATACCGGCATTAACTCAACCGGGGGACCCTTGCATTGATGTTGTGAAAGTGATCGCAGATCTTGCACGACTTAAAGAGCAAGCAGCGACAGTGGACAAAGCACTTCTTGAGTGCGTGAAGTTAGATGACATTCAGATTGAATATAAAAACGTTGAATACAAAATGGTGAAAAGGTGGCGCTCAACCATCCTTTCACAAGCGATACATCACGCAACTGAGCACAGGGCTCAGCTAGCTTCTGCATTGGAGGCAAAAGGTTTTAATCCAATGGATCTAGATGAGTTAGATCTGTGGGCCTTTGAGATTGAGACTGGGTCTTAAATTTTCTAGTTTGACCCGCCTTTCCTAGATGTTGCATTAATGCTACATAGCATATATGCTACCTATCATGAGTCGCAATCCAGAAGAACCGGTCTATAACCGTATTGAAGAAGCACGCGTTGCCCTAGGACTATCTAGGCAGGATCTAGCCGACAAGGCTGGCGTGCACTACCAAACCATTGGTTATCTAGAACGTGAGGAATACAGTCCCTCACTTGTTCTAGCTATCCGCATTGCTAAATCACTCAACCAAGAGGTTTCAGAGTTGTTTTCGCTCACCCCATTTAAGAAAGGAAAGTAAAAATGTCGAAGAAGAATAAGTTTTATTGGTTTGAAGGTGTTACTGAAAAAGGCGTCAAAGCTAGGTTGAGCAATGAAGACTCAGATTTTAGATGGCTTCGTCCACAGCGAAACAGAAGAGTTCTAGTGCTTCTTATGGCACTTGGTCTAGTTCTCACCTCGTTGGGAAGCTACTGGCCAACTTTGAAAACGAATATGAATTTACCTGATGGAACTTCAGTAGTTGTCTATTCCGTGACAGCGATATTTGTGATCTTTGCTGTTCTTGGTGGCTATTCGCTCTTGCGTATCAGCGTGAGATCTATTGCAGATGCACCAGATGAACTGCTGGATGAGCGCCAAATTAAAGTTCGAAATACTTCAATCAGATTTGCCTACTATGGGATGGGCTATGTAGTCCTAGGACTCTTATTTGCAATATTTTTTGGTCCTGAAGTTAAATTGTTTCAAGCAGAAGGCAATAATGGAAGTTATCTCATGATTGCCACACTCTTTGCTTATGCCTCGCTGCCATCCATGGTTATGGCTTGGCGCGAGCGGGATATCTAGGTAGTCTGCACACTATGGCCTGGTTTCTACTTTCAATTGCAATTGTTGCTGAAATCATGGGAACCCTGTTCCTAAAAGCGAGTGATGGACTTAGCAAACTATGGCCTTCACTCGGAGTTGCCGTCGGTTATGCAATCGCCTTCTCACTTATGGCGATCTCACTGAAGAAACTTGAAGTAGGTATTACCTATGCCGTTTGGTCTGGCGTGGGAATTATGGGAGCTGCCATTGGCGGTGTTGTCTTCTTCGATCAGCATCTTTCTAAATTGAACATAATTGGCATGGCAATAATTATTGTTGGCGTAGTTGTCATGAATCTTGGGGGAGCAGCTCACTAATGCATATGTCGATTTCGCAAAAAAGAAGTGGCACATTCGCAATCACGTTTGCTCTGATTTCTACCTTATTACTAGCCCTTACATCTTGTTCTAGCAATTCTCAAGAGATGGTAACAATTAGCCTTGCGCCAGCTCCTTACACAATCCAAGTGCCATCAGAAATTGCTAAGCACCTATCAATTGAAAATATGGCTGCGGATACAGCAAATGGGTTTTCAGCTCAGGCAAAAGCAGCCGGGGCAATAGCCCAGGTACGGATAAATTACACAGCTGATGACGGATCACTACATGGTTTCGCTGGAGTTTACTATTTTGCAAAAGCTGATTTTGAAAAAGCTCAAAACCCTAACGAGCCACCTTTATATGGCAGCAAAGTTGTTGAAGAAAATTCAATGGTATTAGCCGTTGCTGGTCCTCAAGATTCAATATTTGAACCAGCTACTCAGGATGGTAAAAACGTGACATCCCTGTACTCGCTGATTTACGATCAACAAACATTTAAATCTTCTTAAATGTGGCTGGGCTTGCTGCAAATTGCGCAGTGAACAGCCTGATTAGCTCACGTTTCTGTGTGATTATTGCGTAACCCCATTAGAATTAGTGAGTGCCTGGATCACCTTTATCAACGAAAATAGAGATTCGATCTATCTCTCAAGACGATCATCGGGCTTTCATTTCACGATTATCAAGCGCATCTTTCTTGCAACTTCCCGAATGGGGCGCAGTTAAAAACGACTGGAAAAGTAAATCCATCGGTATTTTCGATGGCGCAGAACTTGTCGGCGTAGCACTTCTACTAACTCGCGCACTTCCCTTTGTAGGCAAATCTTTCGGGTACATTCCAGAGGGTCCGCTGTTTGTGCCGAGTTTTTCATTTAACGAATCTGTTCTTGAATCACTTGAAGTTTTGGCAAAGAAAGAAAAGATCTTCCTACTTCGAATAGGACCAGCAATTCCTTTTCGTGATTGGGAAAGTGAAGTTATTAAGGCCGCTCTGGCATCAGATGAGGCCAGTTCTTTGCTACACACCCAATCGACTAGCGAATACGAAAATGGTCGATTAGCGATTCAAAGTTTGAATAAAGCAGGTTGGCGAGAAGTTGTCTCTGAGAGCGGTTTTAGCGAAGGTCAACCAAACTTCGTCTTTCAATTGGACTTGCACAATCAGAATGAAGAAAGCTTGTCGGCAGGCTTTAATCAACTGTGGCGCAGAAATATTAAGAAAGCAGAAAAAGAAGGCGTTGAAGTTGTTCGAGGTGGCAAGGAAGAACTTGCAGATTTTCATAAGGTCTACGTAGAAACGGCAGCCCGTGATAATTTCAAGCCGCGGCCACTTCGTTATTTTCAACGAATGTGGAATGAATTAAATAGTCACGATGAACACCTCAAACTTTTCTTAGCAAAATGGCAGGGACAAGTAATTGCATCGACAATCGCAATTCACGTTGGAGATCATTACTGGTATTCCTACGGTGCATCATCTGCTTTTGGTCGTGATGCTCGTGGAAGTAATGCGATCCAATGGGCGATGATGAAAGATGCCATGGACAGTGGCGCACATTGTTATGACTTACGTGGGATTACTCCAACCCTGGATCCACATGATCCCCATGTTGGCTTGATTCAATTCAAAGTTGGCACAGGTGGTTATGCCCGCCAACTAGTTGGCGAATGGGAGAAGTCGATTAATAAGTTCTGGTCGCTCGCCTTTGCCACGTATTTACGAGTTCGCAGGTAACCTACGCATATGCCACTTTCACTGCACGTTAATGGACAGAAGTGGCGTTCGCATTTGAGCGCGATGGTGCGCGCAAAGCCTGGACTAGTGCCGGTAATAAAGGGCAATGGTTATGGATTTGGTCTGGAATTTCTTGCAGCTGAATCAACTCGACTAGGCGTAAGCGCAGTTGCCGTGGGACTTGCAAGTGAAGTCGCACAAGTACGTAAAGCTTTTGCTGGAGAAATCATTGTTCTTTCACCTGATCACAACGCCAATGATCTTTCAGATTCTAAAGTTCTTCAAACAATTTCAAGCCTTGAACTATTACGTAGTGTCGATAGCAAAACCAATGTCATTATTGAGATTTTGACTCCACTGAACCGTCATGGAATTAACATCACAGATTTAGCTACTTCACTTTCCATCGTTAGTGATCGAGGATTAAAACTACGTGGCTTTGCATTACATCTGCCGATAGCCAGTATCAAAAGCTCTTGGATCAGCTCAACCCTTGCCGCATTACCTGAGGCAAGCACGGTTTATATCTCGCATCTTCATGATGGTGATCAGGTACGCAAGCAATTTCCACAGATTAACTTTTGCGAAAGAATTGGAACATCTCTGTGGCTAGGCGCGGATTCAGCGTTAGAAGTAACTGCCACCGTACTTGAGAATCGAAATATTCAAGGCACAGCTGGTTATCGTCAACGTCGAGTTCGCGGACATGTCATCGTTGCAAGTGGGGGAACTGCCCACGGCATAGGACTTGCAGCCCCTCAAAGTGATAGTTCACTTCTTGGCCGAGTCAAGATTCTTGCAAGCGCACTTGAATTAGCGTTAGGAAAAATACGCAGTCCTTATCGTTTGGATTCAAAGCCGTTAAATTTCTTGGAACCACCACATATGCAGTGCTCACTTTTAGTCTGCAAGGGTTCACACCAACCTAAAGTTGGAGATGAGTTAAAAGTACGAGTTCGCTATACAACTACGACCTTTGACCAAGTCATTGTTAAATAAGGTAACTCAAGGAGCTATGAAATAAGCATGAGTGAGCCTTCAGTTTTAAGATCCTCAGCGGTAATGGCTGTTGGCACCATCATTTCGCGTATTACAGGATTAGCGCGCAACTTACTTTTAGTAGCAGCATTGGGTACTGCAATCATCGGTGATACCTATCAAGTTGCAAACACGCTTCCTACTGTTGTTTATATCTTGGTCGCTGGGGGAGCGCTCAACGCAGTCTTTGTCCCTCAAATCGTGCGAGAAATGAAGAACAAAGATGGTGGAAATTCGTATGCTTCACAACTAGCAACTGCGACATTCACGATTCTTGGCTTTGCAACAGTTATAGGAATGATTGCTGCGCCAATCATTGTGCGTCTGTACGCATCGAAATTCGGAGGCAGTGGTCTAGAGAATGAATTTGAATTAACTGTTCTCTTTACGCGTTATTGCTTGCCTCAAGTTCTTTTCTTGGGATTCTTCACACTGCTTGGCCAAATTGCTAATGCCCGGGGAAGTTTTGGGCCAATGATGTGGGCACCCATTCTCAATAACCTGATTGTTATTGGGGTTCTTATTGGCTTTATCGCCATCGCACCAGATGCAGCTAATGGCGTAATCAGTTCAACCGCCAAAAGCTTTTTAGGGTTAGGTACCAGCCTTGGTGCGCTAGCTCAAGCAGCAATCTTGATTCCAGTTATTGCTAAAACTGGGGTACGGCTTCGACCAAACTTTCACTGGTCATCGCTGAGAAAATCTGCACACCTTGCAAAGTGGACCGTTATTTTTGTTCTGATCAATCAAATTGGTTTCATGGTTATTGTAAATCTGGCTACGTCGGCATCAGTTCGCGCCAAGCAGTCAGGTATCGATGTTGGTGTGGGCTTTACTCCCTATCAAAATGCACACTTTATCTTTTTACTTCCTCACTCAATCATTGCTGTTTCATTTGTGACCGCTTTACTACCGCGAATCTCACGACTTGCTGCAGATGCCCGTATTTCTGATGTCCGTGATGAGATTCAACAAACATTGCTGCACCTCTATTCACTGATAATTCCAGCTGCATTTGCGCTTCTTTTTCTGGGTCAGCCCATTGCACATTTCATTTTTGCTGGATCGCGCACTCAAGATTCCAGCCAAATCGGATTGATTCTCTCTGGATTTGCTTTAGGTTTAATTCCATTTTGTAGTTCGTATCTAATGCTTCGAGGTTTCTATGCCTTCGAAGACACCAAGACACCTGCAGGGATCACATTGGTCATGAATATTGTCACCATCGTCAGCGCAACTATTGGCTACTTTGTTCTGCCGATTCGTTTAATAACTGTGGGTGTAGCGATTTCGTTCGGCCTTGGATACTTAGCTAGCTCCCTGTGGGCAAGGCATTTACTGTCCAAGCGGGTTGGTGCCATAACGCTACGAAAAGATGTCATTTCGATTGTAATTATCTCCGCCGTTGCCTTCGCACCTGGCCTGTTGGTTGCCCAACTAATTGAAACCTTGATGAATTCCGGATCCCCAAATCTACTTAGCTCGGTCGTAACTTTGGTTTTGTCGGCAGTCATTGCAATGCCAATATACTTTGGGCTTGGTTATAGATTTAAAATAACCCCAATTACCTTTGCTGCAGATGCATTACGAAAGAGGTTCGCCAAATGACTAAAGTTCTATTAACTGGTGCCAGTGGATACATCGGCAAGCACATCACGCTTCAATTACTCAATCAGGGATATGAAGTCCGGGCATCGGTTCGCAAGCTCTCAAAGTCTTCAGAAGTACGTGATGCAGTATTACCTTATCTACTTGACTCAAGTAATGTTGACGCCAGACTTACATTTATCGAACTAGATCTTGAAAAAGATGCAGGCTGGGCCGATGCACTTAAAGGCATAGATGTATTAATGCACACCGCATCCCCATTTCCACTTATTTCCCCTAAAGATGAAAACGATTTGATCCGTCCAGCAGTTGATGGAACTTTGCGAGCATTGAAGTCGGCCAAAGAATCTGGAGTAAAGCGCATTATTTTGACATCATCGATTGCCGCTATTTATGGGTGCGACCTACCTGCTGGTGCAAACGCATATGACGAGACAATGTGGACAGATGTTGAGCACCCAGTTGGACGAACTGCATATACGAAATCAAAAACTTTAGCTGAACAAGCTGCCTGGAACTTCATTAAAAATGAAGCTCCAGAAATAGCTTTAACAACTATCAATCCAGTACTTGTTTTAGGTGCACCACTGGATAAGAATTTTGGATCTTCTATTTCATTAGTCGAGCGAATTCTTCTTGGCAAGGACCCTATGTTGCCAGATCTTAAATTCTCAATTGTTGACGTGCGAGATGTGGCCAAGATGCACGTTGATTCGATAAAGAATAATGCATCAAAGGGCGAAAGAATTCTTGCGACTGCTGGTACAAAAACATTCGTTGACATTGCAAAGCTACTCAAGGCCGCTTATCCAAAGAGCAAAGCAAAGTCAGCAAAGGCACCAACATTCCTTGTTTATTTACTCTCATTTTTTGACAGCACGATAAAGGGAATTTTGCCTCAACTTGGCAAGCCAATGAATGTGAGTGGGGCTAAAGCCACTCGACTACTTGGCATTAACTTCATTCCTGCCGATGTAACTCTTCGAGAGTCTGCCGATTACTTAATTAAGAATGGTTTTATAAAGAGCTAATCTGAGTTTTTCTATTGGGCCCAAATAGCGTCATGGACATATTGTGCTAAACCTCTGACACGTCCGTCGTAATACTCTTTAAAGCGTGGGTCCTCTATATACATAAGGGCCAAATTCTTTTGCATTTCAACTGAGCAGTCATAAAACCATTTTGTAATTGCTGCTCGGTGAGCAATCACTGCTTCCTTGGTTTTAGCCGAGTCAATTGCAAGGCTGTTGCCAAAGGCATAAACAAAGAGTTCAGTCGCCGCTTCTTGATCTACTTTTGCCGCTGCGAAATCCTCTTGTGAGTATTTAGAGGTTTTAGAAGTTGATTGGCGATAGGCATCGGTATCGCCCCATCGTGCTTGAACTTCTTCCTCATAGAGACTCATGTTTAGTTCAGAATCGCGATGATTGCCCCAGCAATAGTTAGATTGATTGCATCGTTTGCTGTTTCAATTACCCAGACTTTTAAGTTCTCGCCACCAAAGAGACGATGAGAAAGGGATGAAAACATTGAAATTCCAACACCTAGAGCGAAACCAACACCTGCGCCACTGAGGGCACCAAAGCTTGAATCATGTAATTGAAGAGAGTTGATAATTAATCCCACGGTGAGAGTCTGGATTAATACGCCAACAATTGTTCCACCGAATAGTAGGACTGGCTTATTTTGCTCGCCAGTAAGTTGCCCACTGACGTTGCCCTTGGCTTTCATCCAGACGGGATAGAAAGTCTTTGGCCCAAACCAAATTGCGCCACTTATGAAGGAGACTGCAAATGCTGCTA
>CAFABC010000049.1_pt1 | contig 8966 bp, 11 predicted proteins | sample 7267741 | NCBI WGS metagenome assembly CAFABC01 (sample SAMEA6814001, study PRJEB35770) | uncultured Actinomycetes bacterium | biome: Freshwater; feature: Freshwater reservoir; material: water | place: Czech Republic | collected 2017-08-18 | depth 30m m | reverse complement strand
TGCACTTACCTCGCCTGCTGCTTAATTCTGGTGGTGAGTTCGTTGACCTGGTTATAGATCGAACGGCGCTCAGCCATCAGTTGACGGATTTTGCGGTCGGCGTGCATAACCGTGGTGTGGTCGCGCCCGCCGAATGTTTGACCGATTTTTGGAAGCGAGAGTTCGGTTAACTCGCGGCATAAGTACATAGCGATCTGGCGGGCATTTACTAACACCCGAGAACGAGATGTTCCACAAAGATCATCGATTGTTAATGAGAAATAAGCAGCTGTCTGCGCCATGATCGTGGCCCCAGTAATTTCTGGATTATTTTCGTTGGGAATCAAATCCTTCAAAACAATTTCAGCTAACGATAGATCAACACTTTGTCGGTTCAAAGACGCAAAGGCAGTAACGCGAATCAAGGCACCTTCTAGCTCGCGAATATTTGTCGAAATTTTGCTGGCGATATATTCCAAAACATCATCAGGAGCATTCAACTTATCTTGTGCCGCTTTTTTGCGAAGGATTGCAATACGTGTTTCAAGTTCCGGTGGTTGAATGTCAGTAATTAATCCCCACTCAAATCGGGAACGTAAGCGATCTTCCAAAGTTGTTAACTGCTTAGGTGGGCGATCACTTGAAATTACAATCTGCTTATTGGCGTTATATAAAGTATTAAAAGTGTGGAAGAACTCTTCCTGGGTACGTTCTTTGTTTTCTAAGAATTGAATATCATCAACAAGCAAAACATCAAGGTCGCGATAGCGGCGTTGGAAAGCTGTTGCTTTATCGTCACGAATCGAGTTAATAAAGTCATTTGTGAACTCTTCTGAAGAAACATAGCGCACACGAACGCTGCCATATAGCTCTTTTGCATAGGCGCCAATCGCGTGTAATAAGTGGGTTTTACCTAGGCCTGATTCACCATAAATAAACAAAGGGTTGTAAGCCTTAGCTGGGGCTTCGGCAACTGCTACAGCTGCGGCGTGAGCAAATCGATTTGATGCACCGATAACAAAAGTTTCAAAAATATAACGAGAGTTAAGTTGTGAAACTTCAGCGGTTTTCGCTGGGGCATCATCACGACCTGTTCCAACCTTTGGTGCAACAAACTCAATATCAATTTCAGAGGCCTTTGGTTCGGCAGATTCTAAAGTTTCATCAACAGTGACAGCGATACTTGTTTTATCACCGAGTTCACGAGTTAAAACATCACAAACAACTGTGCGAAGACGACTCTCTAAAACATCTTTTGCAAAAAGGTTGGGGGCTGCCACCAATAAAGTTGTTTGATCATTGTTGTGAAGCAGGCCTAAAGGTTTTGTTAACTGTAAAAAAGCGCGATGTTGAGGTGCATCGATAGCAACTTCTTCAATAACTAGATCCCAGAGAGCGGTTAACTCAACCTCTTTTACGGCCAATTTGGCACCTCTCTGATATCCACAGGGTTATCCACAACCTGTGGTCTAAACCCCAGGTTGAGCCCTTATAAAACCTCCAAAAGCTCGAAACCTGTGGAGGAGGGCGTAAAAGTAGAGCGGATTCAGGAAAAAAGCAACTGGTTATCCACAGAATTTCAAGCGCAGCCTAGGCCCAGAACTGAGTTTGACCGGCTTATCCCCAGACCTCTACCGTTACCTCCTCGCTTCCCCCGTATTTCTGGCCCGCAGTAGATTTTCAATTATTTAGGAGTTTCACATGACAAAGCGCACCTTCCAACCAAACACACGTCGTCGTGCCAAGAAGCATGGCTTCCGCGCCCGTATGGCCACACGCGCAGGCCGCGCTGTTCTTGCAGCTCGCCGCGCAAAAGGCCGCGCACGTCTTTCTGCTTAAGGATCTGTAAGGACGACTCTCGTGCTTGCTAAAAGCGCACGTCTAACAGAGAGCGGGGATTTTGCCCGCGCAACAAAGAGTGGAATTCGATACTCATCGACCAACTTTGTCGGCTACTTGTATCTCACCGAGTCAGATAAACCTGCCCGCGCAGGATTAATTATTAGCAAAGCTGTAGGAAGTTCGGTTGCACGCCATCGCTTAGCTCGCAAAATCCGTCACTGCATTTTTGATCACTACGCAACTTTGCCAACCGGATCATTGCTTGTAATCCGTGGCCTAAACAAATCAGCGACCGCCGACTGCAAATCAGAAATCTCAACCGTGGTAGCTCATTTACTACGAAAAGCAAAAGATCGTGCGGCGACCCAATGAGAAAACTCATCACTGCGCCAATCAAGTTTTATAAAAAATGGATTTCACCAGCTATGGCACCACGGTGCAAGTACTACCCATCATGTTCATCGTATGCAGTGACTGCGATTGAGACATATGGCATCAAAGGAGTTGCAATGAGTGCATGGCGCTTAGTGCGGTGTAACCCATGGTCACATGGCGGAGTTGACTACGTAGTTTCGAAAGAGAAGGTAAGTGTTAATGGATAGCATCTTAAAACCCTTATATATCGCCGTTTCTTGGGTTATTGTCACAATTCACGATTTACTCTCACCTTTGTTTGGTGCAGACAGTGGAGTGTCATGGTCACTCGCAATTATTGGCCTTGTGATTATCATCCGTATTATTTTGATTCCACTTTTTGTTAAGCAGATTAAAAGCCAGCGCGCTTTAACTGCGCTGCAGCCACACATGAAGGAAATCCAAAAAAAGTACAAAGATGATCGCCAAAAGCAATCAGAAGAGATGATGAAGCTCTACAAAGAGCATAAGACAAACCCACTTGCATCATGTTTTCCAATCCTTGCCCAAGCACCAATCTTTTTTGCACTCTTTACTGTTCTTAATGGAATTGGAAAAAACCCTCCAGTTAAACATGGAGTATTAACACAACAAGACGTTGTTAGCGCAGCTCAAGCAAAATTCTTTAACGCGCCAATTTCTCAAACATTTTTAGGTTCAGATATAACAACTGTAAAAATCGTAACTGTAATTTTGATTGCATTTATGTCTTTAACAACCTTTACAACCCAACGTCAGTTAATGATGAAGGGTATGCCGAAGATGGATTCAAGCAACAATATGATGTTGCAACAACAAAAAATTATGTTGTACGCATTCCCATTAATTTTTGCAATCTCTGGTGTTAACTTTCCAATCGGAGTTTTAATTTATTGGTCAACAACAAATCTTTGGACATGGGGACAACAGTTCTATGTCATTAAGCGAAACCCAACACCGGGATCTCCCGCCTATGAAGAGCTGCAACGAAAGCGTGCTCACAAAAACGGTGAAGTGACCCCCGAAACAGATGTGGCCCCTCTAGATGAAGAGACCAAAGGGCAACGAAATCAACCAAAGAAGAAAAAGAAGAAGAAATAGGACAAATCAGTACAAATAGTATTAATTCACTACAAACCCGACTGGGAGAGCATCATGGCAAAGGCAAAAGCAGAAGTTGTTGAAAAAGTAGTTGAAGAGGCAGTAGAGGCCGTAGAAACCAAGCCTGTTAAAGGCGTGGCAAAGTTGGAGGAAGAGGGCGACATCGCCGCCGACTACCTAGAGGCGTTGCTCGATATTGCAGACCTTGATGGCGATATCGATATCGACGTCGAAAACGACCGTGCCTCACTGGCCATCGTTGGCGGAAAGCTCAACCACCTCGTGGGTCGAGATGGCGAAGTTCTAGACGCTATTCAAGAGCTGACTCGTCTAGCAGTTCAGACTGCAACCGGAGATCGCTCACGCCTGATGCTCGACATCGACAACTTCCGCGCCAACCGCCGCAAGGAGCTCACCAAACTTGCCAACGAGATGGCTGAAGAAGCTAAATCAACCGGCGCCTCAATCAAACTGGCTCCAATGAACGCCTTTGAGCGCAAAATCATCCACGACACAATTCAAGAGCTGGGCCTAAGTAGCGAATCTGATGGAGAAGATCCAAACCGCTACGTCGTCATCTATCCAGCGTAAATGCAGGTTTCACGTGAAACCCTGATCGAACGATATTTTCCTGATATCGAGCGGGTTCACGCCTATGCCGCCTTTCTTGAAGGCGCTGGGATTGAACGGGGCCTGATTGGCCCACGCGAGGCTGATCGCATCTGGGATCGCCATATCTTCAACTGCCTTGCAGTTACTACCCTTTTAAAGCCAGGCTCCATCGTCTTTGATATCGGTTCAGGGGCAGGCCTGCCTGGAATCGTGATTGCCCTAGCCCGTCCAGATCTGCATGTAACTCTGATTGAACCCCTGGAGCGCCGCGTTGAATTTCTTAAAGAGGCTGTGGCTGGCCTTGAAATTGAGGTTATCCGTGGACAAGCCCAGGATGTCCGTACAACAGCGCACTATGTAACGGCCCGCGCTGTGGCCCCTTTGGAAAAACTAAAGAAGATGAGCTGGCACCTTTTAAAGACCGGTGGCTCATTAATGGCCATTAAGGGTAAATCCGCTGAAGAAGAGATGAAAGCCGTGCCAAAAGCGATACTTCACGAGGTAAATCTGGAGGGCATTGAGCTTGGTCGTATCGTGGAGGTACGCAAAGGTGCTTAACTAGCGCCCGTGGATGATTCACGTGAAACAAAGCCGGTCATAGGTACCCGCCGCCTCAAAGAGGCGATGGCCAAACCGGCCGCCCTTCGAATTATCACCGTCGCCAATCAAAAGGGCGGAGTAGGTAAAACCACCACAACCGTCAACCTGGCAGCAGCTCTTTCTATGGGTGGCCTGCGGGTGGCAGTCATTGATCTAGATCCTCAAGGAAATGCATCAACTGCTTTCGGGGTAGAACACCTAGAAAATCCTGGAATTTATGAAGTTTTAATGGGCGATTTAACAATGGCGCAAGCGATTCAAAAAGTTAAAGGTTTCCCATCACTTGAATGCGTTTCATCCAACACATCCTTAGCCCAAGCTGAAATTGAATTAGTACCAATGGTTGCCCGCGAAATGCGTTTAAAAGATGCGATCGAAGAGTTAGCTAAACAACGCAGCGATTCCGGTGAACCCCTTGATTATATTTTTATTGATTGCCCACCATCACTTGGTCTCTTAACTATCAATGCGTTAACCGCCGCCAAAGAAATGTTAATCCCTATCCAATGTGAATATTACGCACTCGAAGGTTTATCACAACTTTTAAAAACTTTTGAATTAGTAAAGAAGCGTTTGAACTCATCACTCAAACTTTCAACTTTTGTTTTAACAATGTTTGACGGACGTACTCGTCTTGCTAATGATGTTGCTGATGAAATCCGCAAACATTATCCAAACGAATTAATTGATATTCCAATCCCACGTGCAGTACGAGTTTCAGAAGCCCCAGGATTTAATCAAACTGTAATGACATATGACGCATCATCTCCAGGTGCAGTTGCATATATGTCTGTGGCTCGTGAGTTAGCCGAACGCGGAAAACCATTTGATTCCAATGTTGTTTCAATCAATTACAAACGCGAAGGTGAGATTGCATAATGGCACGTCGTGGAGGACTGGGAACAAATCTTGATGCATTAATTCCAACATCATTAACTGTTGCTGGCACTGAAGTTGCAACTCAAAATGAAGTTGATATCAATTTAATTTTGGCCAACCCACGTCAACCACGTCAACACTTTGATGTTGATGCACTCAATGAATTAACTGCATCAATTAAAGAGATCGGTATTTTGCAACCACCGGTTGTTCGCCAAAAATCAAATGGTTCCTATGAACTTATTATGGGAGAGCGACGCTTTCGCGCAGCTAAAGCTGCTGGATTAAAAACTATTCCTGTAATTATTCGCCAAACTCCGGATAATGAACTATTGCGCGAAGCGTTGATTGAAAACATTCACCGCAGCCAACTTAACTCACTTGAAGAAGCTGCAGCGTATTCACAACTACTTACTGACTTTAATTGCACACACGACGAACTAGCGGCAAAGCTTGGGCGATCACGTCCATTAATTTCCAACACAATCCGTTTAATGAACTTACCAACTGCGGTTCAACAAAAACTTATTACTGGTGCACTAAGTGCTGGACATGCCCGCGCCTTGCTTGGATTAAATGATTCATCAGAGATTGAAAAGCTGTGCGCGCGCATCATTGCCGAAGGTTTAAGCGTTCGTGCTACTGAAGAGATTATTTCTACTGGAGCTCCAAAGCGAAAAGGTGCAAAGAAGTTAAAAGCAACAAAATCTGCCAGCCCTGAACTTCAAGAAATTGCTGACACTATGGGGGATTCTCTAGATACCCGAGTATCAATTCAGGGCAGCATTAAAAAGGGAACAATTGTTATTGAGTTTGCTGGAAGTGAAGATTTACAACGAATTGCTAAGGCAATTAATAATTAATTAAGTTGGTTTCCGGCTCGGCGTGACATCTCAGTCTTTATGACGCCACCCAAAGCCTTAACGCCTTCACGAATTCGTTCTGGTGTTGGATAGCAATACGACAAACGCATTGACCATGAACCAAACCCATCGGCATAAAAAGCGGTACCCGGCACATAAGCGACCTTGGCAACAATTGCTTTAGGCATCAACGCTTTAGTATCAATTTCTGGTGGCAAAGTGACCCAAACATAAAAACCGCCACCAGGCTTGGTCCATTTTGCAGTTGCTGGAAAATGTTCATCAAGTGATTCCAACATCGCATCACGACGGACTTTATAAAGATCGCAAAATGATGCGATTTGATCGCGCCAAGGTTGATCGGCTAAATAACTAGAGATTGTTAACTGTGAAAAATTAGATGGACACAAGATTGATGATTCACTTGCAATAATAAGTTTTTCTTTAAGTGATGGCGGTACTAACGCCCAACCCACACGCATTCCCGGGGCAATTGTCTTTGAAAATGATCCCAAATAAATAACATTTTCAGAATCTTCTGCGCGCATCGCATTTGGCGATGGCTTATCAAAACCGAGCAACCCATATGGGTTATCTTCAACAACAAAGATTCCTTCAGTGCGACAAATACTTAAAATCTCAGTACGTCGATCTGCTGGAAGAAGCACACCTGATGGATTTTGGTAGTTAGGGATTGTGTACAAAAACTTTATTCTGCGACCAGATGCACGCACTGTCTTGATTGCTGCACGCAAACCTTCTGGAACTAATCCCAATTCATCAGTTTCAACATGTACAACTTTGGCTTCGTATTGATGGAAAGTGCCAAGTGCGCCCACATAAGAAGGTGCTTCAGCTAGAACAACATCGCCTGGATCAATAAAAATACGTGAAATTAAATCCAACGCCTGTTGTGAACCTGTTGTCACTAAAACATCATCTGGGTTGGCACGGATTCCTTCCAAAGCCATTACTTCGCAGATTTGTTCACGCAGTTTGGGATGTCCCTGGCCGCTTCCATATTGCAAAGCTTCAGCGCCGTTAGTCAGGATCAATTTTTGAACAACATCAGCCATCATTCCCATTGGCAGCGCAGAAAGATTTGGCATTCCGCCAGCTAATGAAACAATTTCAGGTCGTGACGCAACAGCAAAAAGTGAACGAATTTCACTTGGTTGCATATGGGCAGCACGTCCAGCAAAGCGCTCCTCTAAATTTTGAGGTGCGCCTGTAGTAAAACGTGGCGTTACATCAGACATGGCTTAAGTCTCCCATACGGCAGTAGTGCTTCGAGCACTAATTAGCGACGGATGCCGGCTTTGCGAAGATCAGAAATACGCAAAGTTCCAGTTTTTGCATCATCTTCAGCGGCTAAATAGAGCCGTTGAATCGCAATAACAAGAGCTTCGGCAATTACATCGCGAAAATCAGGGCGAGACATGCGCCCAATATCGCCAGGATTAGTTTTATAACCAAGATCAATGCGAACCGAAGGCGCTTTAGTTAATCGAAGTAAATCCCAAGTCATCGCATGAGTGCGACAGTTAGCAAAGTCAGTGCGGGCGCAAATTTCACGCTGTACTAAGGAAGCAAAACGTTCTCCCACAATTGAGTGAATTCCATGCGCATCGCTACCGTAAAAATATGTTGCGGCACCATGCGCATTTTCATTTTTGTAACTATCTTCATGAAGTGAAATCATTAAATCTGCATTGCTGTTATTTGTAAAAGCTATGCGCTCACTTTCACTGGGATTATTACTTGATCCGCGAGTTAAAAAAACCGATGCTCCTAAAGCAAGTAGACGTCCTTCAGTACGGACAGCAACATCATAAACAAATTGATCATCACCATCTGGATTTAAAACAATAGTTTTATTTGCTAATGCAGGACCACGGTTTTTTTGTGTAGCGTTTTCACGCATTGCAGTTGGTGCACCACCTGAAACAATTTTAGTTAATCGAATGAGCGCAATGATTGTTGCAGGACCACATTTGCCATCAATAGTTGCACCAACCGATTTTTGAAAATCTTTGACGGCTAATTCAGTGCGGGGACCAAAAATTCCATCTACTCGCCCGCAATCAAAACCCATTTCAGTTAACCGGGATTGCAAGGCAGCAACATCATCACCGCGCATATAAGGCGGCTCTTGAATATTTAAGGAGCGATCACCTAACTTCCATCGCGCTTCTTCTAATGCGCGGGCCGTGACTTCATCAACAAGCCCCGTGACGTTTAAGCCACGGGCCTGTTGAAATGTGCGAATCTCGGCTTGCGAAAGTTGAGACATCTTTGTACTTAAGAAATAAAGCTTTCAAGTTCCTTCAACATCGCTGGCTTTGGCTTAGCGCCAACAATTGTCTTTACAACTTCGCCATTGACATAAACATTCATAGTTGGAATTGATGTAATTCCATACTTGATTGCAATCGCTGACTCTTCATCTGTGTTCAGCTTTACAATCTTTAGCTTTGCACCGTATTCATCTGAGATCTCTTCAAGAATTGGTCCAACAGCACGGCATGGGCCACACCATTCAGCCCAGAAATCGACCAATACAGGCGTGCTGCTCTTTAAAACTTCAGCATCAAATGTTGCCGTTGTTACTTTGCTCGTAGCCATTATTTACTCCTTGATATCTGTTGTTAGGTTGAGAACTTTAGTGGCCAGCCAGGAATTTCTCAGCGTCTAGCG
>CAFABC010000040.1_pt1 | contig 10981 bp, 7 predicted proteins | sample 7267741 | NCBI WGS metagenome assembly CAFABC01 (sample SAMEA6814001, study PRJEB35770) | uncultured Actinomycetes bacterium | biome: Freshwater; feature: Freshwater reservoir; material: water | place: Czech Republic | collected 2017-08-18 | depth 30m m | reverse complement strand
TACTCCTGTTTATGTGTGTCATAAAAATTAATCGCAGCGGGGTGCGCAATCAATTACATACAACTATCGGTCGTGGATGTTGAACGGGGGTAGAGGGCCCCATCAACAGGTGCCCAATTCTGCCATCTATGGGCAGTAAAGGTGAAATCCGGCTGAACTAGCCCTCTTCTAAGGCGCGTTTGGCTGGGTTGCCTGATTTGGACTTCTTCTTTGCTGGTGCGCTCTTGATGGCCGCTTTTGGCATCGAAGGCATGCCCATCCCACCCATACCTGCTGGTATGCCGCCGTTTCGAACCTGCTTCATCATCTTTTGAGCAGCTGAAAAGCGATCAACCAAATTATTTACATCTGAAACTTTGCGGCCAGCACCTAGTGCAATACGTGCACGGCGAGATCCGTTGAGAACTTTGGGGTCACGCCGTTCAAGTGGTGTCATAGATTGAACAATCGCTTTTGTACGAACAATCTCACCTTCATCAAAGTTTTCAATCTGCTTTTTCATTTGTCCAGCCCCTGGCAACATGCCCAATAACTTAGACATAGAGCCCATCTTGGACATCGCTTGTAACTGTTCCAGGAAGTCTTCAAGAGTGAAATCTTCACCGCTTGCAAATTTTGCTTCCAGCTTTGCTGATGTATCGCCATCAAATGCTTTCTTGGCTTGTTCGGCCAGTGTTGCAACATCGCCCATTCCCAAAATACGTGAAGCCATACGATCGGGATAGAAAATATCAAAATCACTGAGTTTTTCTCCAGTTGATGCAAACATGATTGGACGCTTAGTTATGGAAGCGATTGAAAGTGCAGCACCGCCTCGAGCATCACCATCGAGCTTAGTTAATACAACGCCATCGAATCCAACTCCATCCAAAAATGCTTGTGATGTTCGAACCGCATCTTGACCAATCATGGCATCTACAACAAAGAGAATCTCATCTGGGTTTACTGCATCACGGATTCCAGTAGCTTGTTTCATTAACTCTTCATCAATACCTAATCGTCCCGCCGTATCAACAATAACCATGTTGTATTGCTTTGATTTAGCGAATTCAATTCCTTGCTTTGCAACTTTAATTGGATCCCCAACACCATTTCCTGGTTCGGGGGCAAAAACCGGAACTCCAATACTTTCACCAACGACTTGTAGCTGGGTTACAGCATTTGGACGTTGTAGATCAGAGGCAACAAGTAAGGGAGTATTTCCTTGATCAGCATAAAACTTTGCTAACTTTCCAGCTAATGTCGTTTTACCAGCACCTTGTAAGCCAGCCAACATGATGACTGTCGGTGGATTTTTTGCAAAGCGAACTCGCCGAGATTGTCCCCCAAGAATTTCTATAAGAGCTGTGTTAACGATTTCAAAGATAGCTTGCGCTTGATTTATGCCTGGTTGCATTGTTGGCAATGCAGCTAAGGATTTATCTCGGACGTGTTCAATAAAACTATCAACAACCGAGAGCGCTACATCTGATTCAAGTAAAGCCTGTCGAATCTCAAGACAGGTAGCTTCTATATCAGCGTTACTGATTTTTCCTCGAGAGCGCAAAGATGAAAATGCACCACTAAAGCGGGTTGTTAAAGATTCAAACATAAGAGCCTAAGACTACTTGAGCAGTTGCAATAAACGCGAAGCGACCTCGTTGGCTCGAGCATCACTTAAAGGTCCTCCAGTTAGTTCGGTTACATACAAGGTATCAATTGCTTCAGCTCCCAGAGTTGTAACAATGGCCGATCTAATGTCGACCTTAGATTGGGTGATGCCCGCACCGATTCTAAATAGCAAGCCTGGTCGGTCATGGCTTCGCACTTCAATAATTGTTGCATCAGTTGCGCGCTCATTAAAAACTTCAACAACCGGGTCTGGCACTGGTATTGAAGGAATCGAAGCATATGCCTTGGCCCTGGCGATTAATTTATCTTCAATATGAGCCGCATCGTTAATGGCTTTCTCAATTTCAATATGAAGGATTTGCGCGGTAACAATCGGTGCGTGTTGCTCGGGCGTGACAATCCATTTCATTACCGCCGATGAGCCGTGAGTCTTTGTGCGCGCCGAACGTACATCGAGTCTGGAAGCATTAAGCACGCCTGCAACTAGAGATAGTAATCCGGGCTTATCAGGTGAGATAACTTCAATCGAGTATCCATTCTCGCGTTTTTCTACATTGACCTGCAAAACACCGCTTTCGGCAATTCGTAGTTGCTCCGTAGTTATCTCTGGCTGCTTGGCAATGGTGCTCGAACCAGTCATTGCTTTTTTTACGCGAGAAACTAAATCGGAAACTAACGTAGCTTTCCAATCACTCCATCCCGCACTTCCTGTGGCTTCACCGTCAGCAATACTCAATGCATGTAATAGTTCGAGTGTGGTTAAATCTGGAATCACTGCAAGAATTGATTGAATCGTTGCAGGATCATCTAGATCGCGTCGTGTGGCCGTGGCCGATAAAAGAAGGTGATGTTTCACAAGAATTTTGATGATTGCTACGTCCTCTGGCGGAAAACCTATTCGCAACGCAAGCGGTCCAATTAAGCGCTCTCCCCTGATTGAGTGGTCTTCTAGATTGCCTTTACCCAGATCGTGAAATAGAGCAGCAAAAAGTAGTAAATCGGGGCGATGTACTTTGCGTGTAAGTGCTGCTGCATGCACCGCAGTTTCAACCATGTGCCTGTCAACGGTGTGCCTATGCAGGGCGTTTCTTTGTGGCAGTGAACGCAATGCTCGCCATTCTGGAATCCAGTGGACAATAATTTCCTCTTGATCTAGGGCTTCAAAAATTGAGACCATAGATTCACCGGCGCCAATGAGTGAAATCAAATACTCACGAGCTTCGCGTGGCCATGGATTAGGCAGTAGCCCTTGGCCTTCATCTAATGCCGTTGATAGAAGTGAATAAGATTCCAACGAAATAGGAAGTCCGAGCTGGGCTGCCGTTGCTGCTGCCCGTAATCCTAAAAGCGGATCACTTTCTAAGTCTGCTAAATCATTAATGACAATCTCTTTCTGCGAAACGTTCAAATTTTTGGCAATTTCATCAGTGCGAGTTTTTCGCAAAAAGTGAGCGAAGCCGCCTTTGCTTCGTTGCTCAATTTGATGCCACGTAAATTCGAGCAGGTAATCGACTGAGCGCGCTGCACGTGCAACATCACTCATCATCGCATCTGCATCGGCATACTCAAGTTTGCTGGCTACGGCATCTTGTTCTTGGAAAAGTAATCGATCTTTACTACGGCCACTTGATTGATGCAAAGTTTCTCGGACATCGTTGAGTTTAGATTCTGCCCAACTGATACGTTCGAGCCGAACATGTGTCACACCTGATGCTGCAATTGCACGTATCGCATTGATATCTCTTAGACCACCCCGAGCTTCTTTAACATCGGGCTCTAGCAAATATGCCAATTCGCCAGCTCGTTCATGTCGCTCTTCCAAAGATTTCTTCAACTCCGGCAGTCTATTGCGGGCATTTCTTCGCCAATTTTCTAGGCTATCGCTTTGTACTGCTGCAACTAAATCAGTATCACCTGCGACAGGGCGAATATCTAGTAAACCAAGGGCTACTTTCAAATCACTATCTGCAGCCTCACGAGTTTCTGTGCGGGTTCGCACCGAGTGATCAATGTTTTTGCTATCCCAGAGAGGATAAAGAAGATTATTCACGAACTCACTTAATTCGCTTTGTGAAAACTGCCCCTGATGCAAAATAACAAAATCTAAATCTGAGCCAGGAGAAAGTTCACCGCGGCCATATCCACCAACGGCTGCAACTGCTAAACCTTTTGAATTCTTTCCTGCTTTGACTAGTGCGGCTTCAAAAAGCGAGCGAAGGAAGCGATCGCTATCGTTGGATCGCTCCCTTCGCTCACGTGTACTCATGTATGTATCTTAGATTGCGTCTGGCCCGCGTTCTCCCGTGCGCACGCGTACTACTTGATCAACTGGAGTGCTCCAAACCTTTCCATCACCAATTGATCCTGTTGATGCTGCCTTGACGATGACATCAACAACTGCTGCTGCATCTGCATCATCTGCTAGCACTTCAAGTCGAACCTTGGGAACTAAGTCAACTGTGTATTCAGCTCCGCGGTAAACCTCGGTATGTCCTTTTTGACGTCCAAAGCCACTGGCTTCAGAGACGGTCATTCCAGTTACACCATGTGCTTGTAAGGCATTCTTTACATCTTCTAACTTAAAAGGCTTCAAGATTGCTGTAATCAACTTCATTAGAAAGAACCTCCTCGTGAAGAACTAGACATTTCATAAGCGGTCTCGGCATGTTCAGACAAGTCGACACCCTCTACTTCAGCATCTCTTGAGACACGGAATCCGATTGTCTTTTCGATGATGAACCCAAGCAGCAAAGTAACTAGGAATGAATAAAGCGCAACCATTCCAACACCCAGGGCTTGTTTTGTAAGTAGCGTAGTACCACCACCATAGAACAATCCATCCAGGCCAATGCTGTTAACAACATGTGTGCCGAATAATCCGATTGCCAAAGATCCCCAGATTCCACCAACTAGGTGAACTCCAACGACATCGAGTGAATCATCAAAACCGAACCTGTATTTCAAACCAACGGCTAGCGCACAGAAAATACCGGCGAACAACCCGATAACAACCGCCGCCCATGGAGCAACGAAGGCACAAGCAGGAGTGATGGCCACAAGCCCAGCAACTGCGCCTGATGCTGCGCCAAGTGAAGTTGGATGTCCATTACGAATCTTTTCTACTATCAACCAACCAATAAGTGCTCCAGCAGTTGCAACTTGAGTATTAAGGAATGCTAAACCTGCAATTCCATTAGCTGCTAACGCTGACCCAGCGTTAAAACCAAACCAACCAAACCAGAGTAAACCTGATCCCAGCAGAACTAAAGGTAGTGAGTGTGGTCGCATTGACTCTTTGCGCCAACCAACACGCTTACCAAGAATAATTGCAAGTGCTAAACCAGCTGCGCCTGCATTGATATGAACTGCAGTTCCACCTGCAAAGTCTTCAAGACCTTTGCCTGCTAGAAAGCCAGTTCCAGTAACAGTGTCGCCTACTTTATTGCCGAAAGCGAAAACCCAGTGTGCAACTGGGAAGTAAACAATGGTTGACCAAATTGCAACAAATACTGCCCAGGCGGTGAACTTAGTGCGATCTGCAATTGCACCCGAGATCAGCGCCGGCGTGATAATTGCAAACATCAACTGAAAGGCGGCAAAAACTAATACGGGGATTGGATAAATTCCTCCATTATTCGTTAAGTCATTAACCATGCCACCCAAACCTGAGAATGAAAGATTTCCATACCAAGGTGATTCAGCTTTATAGCCAAACGCTAATTCAAAACCATAGATAACCCATATGACGCTAACGATGCCAATAGTTATAAAGGACATCATCATCATATTTAGTACGCTCTTAGTGCGAACCATTCCGCCATAGAAAAAAGCAAGGCCAGGTGTCATAAGAAGAACGAGAGCGGTGCTTGCTAACATCCAGGCGGTATCACCTGAGTTCAAAACGATATCTGCCATATTTCCATCTACTTTCGAGATTGATTAATCAATATTTCTCGCCTTTGAGATGTGAGTACCTTCTCCGGCCCTGGTTACGGGCGATAGTTGGAACTATTTCACGTGCGTGACAAAACCACCTTTGTGTTACAACCAGGTTACGTGAGCAAGCCTTGGATGTATTTCTGGGCATCGAAACGGTCAAAATCTGCTTCAGACTCCCCCGTGCCAATCCATTTGATCGGAATATCTAGCTCTTTTTCAATTGCGAGTGCCACGCCCCCGCGGGCGCTGCCATCGAGTTTGGTGAGAATAATTCCTGTTACATCAACAGCCTGCGTGAAAATTTTCGCTTGCTGTAAACCATTTTGACCAGTTGTTGCATCAATAACTAATAAAACTTCATTGATTGGGAATACTTTCTCAACAACGCGCTTTACTTTTTCAAGCTCATCCATCAAATCGCTCTTATTGTGTAAACGCCCAGCAGTATCGATAATCAAAAAGTCGGATTTAATCTCTTGTGCCTTTTTTGCCCCATCAAATGCAACTGAAGCTGGGTCACCATTTACTTTTCCAGAAACTACATCGACACCAATTCGCGATCCCCACGTTTGTAATTGCTCAACGGCGGCGGCACGAAAAGTGTCCCCCGCAGCCATAACAACGCTCTTTCCGTTGTTTTTCAAATTTGATGCTAATTTCGCAACACTTGTAGTTTTTCCAGTGCCGTTAACACCTACGACCATAACTACCGTTGTTGTTTGTCCTAGAATTGCACCACGATTCTTGGTCGAAAGATTTGAACTCAGAATCTGCGATAAGGCTTCTTCGGCGTTATTGCTCTTTACTTTTCGCGCTTGTTCAAGAAATTCTCTGGTAAGGGATGGACCCAAATCAGAGAGTAATAACTCTTCTTCTAACTCTTTCCAGTCAGCCGGCGCAAAATCATTAACGCCTTTAATTTTGGATATGAATTTACTAAATAATCCCATCAATCAAACCTAAATTAACTTGCGTCAGATTCGCGCAAACGCTGAGAAATAACTTCAGTCACGCCATCGCCTCGCATTGTTACGCCATACAAAGCATCTGCAATCTCCATAGTGCGCTTTTGGTGAGTAATGATAATGAGCTGAGAAGTTGCGCGAAGCTCTTCGAAAATCACTAGCAATCTGCCCAGGTTAGTATCGTCAAGGGCCGCTTCAACTTCATCTAGAACATAGAACGGGCTAGGGCGCGCTTTAAAGATTGCAACTAACATAGCCACGGCAGTCAAAGATTTTTCTCCACCTGAAAGCAATGAAAGACGTTTAATGCGCTTTCCGGGTGGACGGGCTTCAACATCAACGCCACTGATCAAGGGATTATCTGGATCCGTCAAAATCAGACGACCATCTCCGCCAGGGAATAATCGGGAGAAAATATCCTCGAAATGTTTTGCCGTTTCTTCATAGGCTTCCATAAAGATTGACTGCACGCGATCATCAACTTCCTTGATGATATCGAGCAAGTCCTTCTTAGTGTTCTTCAAATCTTCTAGCTGCTCGGCCAAGAACTTTAATCGCTCCTCAAGAGTTGAGAACTCTTCAAGAGCCAAAGGATTAATTTTTCCTAGCAAAGTCAGTGAGCGTTCAGCAGAAGCTAAACGTTTTTCCTGTTGGTCGCGTCGGTAAGGAATTAACTCAGTAGTAACGATTTCGCCTGCTTCATTTTCAAAGAACGTTGGAACATCTTTATCTGGTCCATATTCTGAAACTAAAGTTTGTGTATCGATACCGAATTCTTCCATGGTTTTATTTTCAAGAGTTTCAATACGCATACGTTGTTCGGCACGGGCAATCTCGTCTTTATGAACACTTGAGGTTAACTGTTCAAGTTCAGTTGTTAGTTCGCGTCCGCGTGACCGTACAGTCAGAGTTTCACCGTCGCGAGCAGTGCGTGACTCTTCTAAACGTGCACGCTCGGTAGCAGCTTTAGCAATCGAGCGTTCAATGTGAATCAAAACTTCATATGCAGATTCGGCAATTGCTTGTGAAATAACAGCAGCCCGAGCGCGCGCACCTCTACGCACAATTGCCCGCTCTGAAGCTTCACGTTCATTGCGGGCAGAATCTTCTAACGCCTTAGCTCGAGCAGCCACGGAATCCACACGTTCTTCGATTGTGCGCATTGCCAGACGCGCCTCAACTTCTGTTGTACGAGCCAGTGAAACGGCGTTGCGTAAATTTTCCGTAAAGGTGTGATCAGGTTCTGCAACTGCGCCTTGCTGGTTAAGTTGATTTTGTGCGATAACTAATTCGCCTTCATCGCGGCTTTTGGCGGCGCTGGCTTCGTTAATAGAAGTATTCAAACGTTCAACTTCGGCTAACGCTGATTTCATATTTTGTCCGGATACGGCTAATTGCTCGGTAATCGATGCGATACGCGCATCAGATTCATTGAGTTTTGAAAGCGCGACATCAAATGTACTTTGGCGATCCGCTACTTGCGTTGTGGCGGTAACGATTTCAAATTTTAGGCGATCACAGGTGTGATTGATTTCAGTGAGCTTTGTTTCCAGGCTCTCAATCAATGCCTTGATTTCAATCAATGACGATGAAGACTTTGAGCCGCCTCGTGCGCGGTGTTTAGTGACTACATCGCCATCGCGCGTTACAACTGTAACTGAGGGATGTGAGCGCAAAATTGCTTCTGCATCACGCGCATTATCGGCAACTACTGTTGAAGCCAACAGAGAGGAAATCAAATCACCGATTGAATGTGAGCGAATGTGTGATGAGAGTGGGCTCAATCCCGCTGGAATATTTGAATTGCCATTGTTGCCCGGTTCAAACACAAGCACATCAGCTTGACCTAAGTTTTGATCGCGCAAGGTTGTAAGGGCCGTTACGGCTGAGGATAAATCCGAAACAACGATGGCATCTGCCAGATTTCCAAGGGCGGCAGCGGCGGCAGATTCCCATCCATTATCGATTTCAATTAATGATGCGACTGATCCAAGAATGTGAACCCCGCGAGAATCGCGCATCAGAGCTGAAGCACCATCTCGATTTTGCGACGTCATCTTCATCGCTTCTAACTTGGATTCAACCGCGTTTCGTTCGCGATCAGCTGCTCGCTCAGAATCAACGAGAGTTGCAAGATGCGCCTTTGAGGAATCAAGTGAGGATTTAGCGTTTTCAAAAGCTGAATCAAGACCGAGTTCGCCAGAGTCTGCGCTAGCAATTTCAAGTTCAAAAGATGCGTATTCTCTAGAGGCATTATCAACGCGCTGCTGTGCCTCATCGCGAGCCTTAGTTAAGCGCGCGATTTCTTCAGCAATTGCTTCAAGTCGAGCTTGAAGTGATTTGATATGACCTTCTTGGCGAGCAGTACCTTCGCGCGCATCGGCAATTGCTCGCATTGCTGCTGCAATCTTATCTTCATCAATTTTTAGTGAGTGTTCGGCACTGACTAATGCCGTGGTTGCTAGTTCCAATGCTGCACGTGCATCGTTAATGCTATTGCGTAAATCATTTTCTTCTTGGCGCAGACCTTGGGCCTCTTTATCTAAACTTTCAGGATCTCGTCCTGCAGACCGAGCTTCTTCAGCTTCCTCATTGAGAAAACGTGAACGCTCTTGCGCAAGGCTTTGCGTTCCACGGAATTTTTCGCGAAGTGAATTTAATTGGTAGTACGTCTCTTGGGCTTGAACAAGCATCGGAGTTTCGAAAGCTGATTGCGCATCGAGAGTTTCTTCGCGCATACGAATTGTTTCAAGCTCTTTATCAACTTCGGCACGTTTCTCGCGAAGTGCAGTCTCATCAGCAACTTCAGCATCTAAAGTCCGTGACATCGAAATAAAATCATCGGCGAATAAACGAAGCTTTGCATCACGCAGATCTGCTTGAATCGTTGCTGCTTTCTTAGCAACTTCTGCTTGCTTACCGAGTGGTCGAAGTTGACGGCGAAGTTCCACCGTTAGATCTTGAACACGCGCCATATTGGCCTGCATTGAATCAAGTTTGCGCAATGCTTTCTCTTTGCGCTTACGGTGCTTAAGTACGCCCGCGGCTTCTTCGATAAATCCTCGACGCTCTTCAGGTGTTGCCATCAAAATCGCATCAAGTTGGCCTTGACCAACAATGACGTGCATTTCGCGGCCGATACCTGAATCACTTAAGAGCTCTTGAATATCTAGAAGTCGAGATGCTTCACCATTAATTTGATATTCAGATTGACCATTGCGGAAAAGTATTCGAGAGATTGTTACTTCGGTGTAATCAATTGGCAGTGCGCCATCAGTATTATCAATTGTCAGTGAAACTTCTGCGCGACCAAGTGGAGCACGCCCACTAGTACCAGCGAAAATTACATCTTCCATCTTTCCGCCGCGTAGGGATTTAGCGCCTTGCTCACCCATAACCCACGTGAGTGCATCTACAACGTTTGATTTACCAGAACCGTTTGGACCAACTACGCATGTAATTCCCGGCTCAAGTCTTAAAGTGGTACTCGAAGCGAAGGACTTAAAGCCCTTGAGGGTCATGCTCTTGAGATACACGCGGTAAACCTATCGCGCTCAGCGCTTGTTTTTAACGAAATTACTGCTGCGGCAGCTCGGTTTTTAGGCTTTCATATGCGATGCGGGCCGCAACTTGCTCAGCCTCTCGCTTGCTCTTTCCAGTACCGACGGCCACGGCGTTTCCAGCGACCATGGCGGTAGCCGTGAAATCTTTATCGTGATCTGGACCTTCTTCAGTAACAACATACTCTGGGGCACCTTTACCAAGGCTGGCAGCTAACTCTTGCAATGCAGTTTTACCATCAAGGCCTGCACCGCGCGCAACGGCAGAATCCATTGTTGAAGCAATAAGTCTGCGAACTATTTCTGTACATTTTTCAAAGCCACATTGAAGATAAATAGCTCCAATTAATGCTTCGAGCGCGTCTGCAAGAAGTGAATTTTTATCACGTCCGTTTGTAACTTCTTCGCCTTTACCAAGTCGAATATGCGAACCAAGATCCAAGGTGCGCGCAATATCTGCGAGCGCGCGCATGTTTACTACTCCAGAGCGCAAGGGAGATAAACGTGATTCATCTAAATCTGGATACCGTTTATAGAGTTCTTCAGTGACAATTAAACCGAGAACCGAGTCACCAAGAAATTCAAGGCGCTCATTAGTTTCTTTACTCGCCGATTCGTATGCAAAAGAACGATGAGTAAAAGCTAACTGCAAAAGTGAGGGTTCAAGTTCTACCCCCAATGCTTCATTGAGCATAGAACTAACGATCAAACCTCTAGGACTTGGCGGCGGTTATAAGTACCGCATGTTGGACATGCCGTGTGTTGAAGCTTTGGTGATTGGCATTGTCCGCATGTTGCTAAAGAGGCAGCAGTTGTCTTCCACTGGCTACGGCGTGAGCGCGTCTTTGAACGCGACATTTTTCGCTTTGGTACTGGCACGGTTCGAACCTCTTCTTATCTATTTCT
>CAFABC010000038.1_pt1 | contig 12607 bp, 9 predicted proteins | sample 7267741 | NCBI WGS metagenome assembly CAFABC01 (sample SAMEA6814001, study PRJEB35770) | uncultured Actinomycetes bacterium | biome: Freshwater; feature: Freshwater reservoir; material: water | place: Czech Republic | collected 2017-08-18 | depth 30m m | reverse complement strand
AGAACTACACCAGTGACTCAACGGTGAGCTATTCCGATCAAAGCGCAGCTATGACAGCACACCCTGGTCAGTATTTTGATACTGAAGAAAACACGTGGCTCAATACCTGTGATCAGGTAGTTCTAGATTTCAAGGCATACACAGATAGCTCAGCGTTTTCAACAAATACTATCGATGGTTATGCAGAGCTAGAAGAATCAAGTGGGGAATCGATACCAACAACAACATCATCTCCACTGTTCTGGCAAGTCGACGGCAATGGCGGAGTTGCAAATCTGAACCACGTTGGTCACGCAAGTGCCTTTGCAATTATTTTCGATTCAACTCATGAAGATAGCAACTACGCCGTTCCCGGGCAGAATGGCGATGCCCTCTATATGGCAGTGACGTGGCCTGCCGGTTCCTATCCCGGTGTTACTGGCACGGGTTTTGTAAAAGAGAGTTCATTCCAGTTCTTTGCAGACTATGGTCACCATGCTGCCGCACTTTGGGGCGATAATGATGACAACGTCGACCCTATCGCAGGTGCGATTTCAATGATCACTGTTGAATCGATGAAGTATTTCCCATCTGATTACTATGATGTTGATCAATATTTTGATCAGATGTATAACGATGGCTATGCCTGGCCATGGTTAGGCTCTAACGCACCAGACCCAAACGCATAGTCGTGGTTTACGCGCCTTAACTTAATAATTCGGGGACAAGTTCTCATTGGTACCACACCCATATCTGCTATGGGTTTTAGGTATACCAAAATTTAGAGTGTTTTCTTCAGTTAACGAGGCAGGCAAGGGACGGATTTTCAGAATGAAAAAATTCAAGCATTTAACAGCGGTTCTTGTATCCCTACTTCTTTTAGCTTTGATAACACCCTCACATGCTGATTCCACTGTGGGTTGCAATCAACCTGCTAAAGCTGTCAAACAAGTTGGGACATTAGTTTTGGCTTCTATTCCAGCAAATCTTCCGACTGTTCAATGGGGGATAGGAGCTGGATGTTTTAGGAAATATGGTTTGGAAATTAAAACAAGTTTCGTTGCATCCACGCAAATTGGTTTTACTGGACTTATTTCAGGTTCTTATGATTTATTCATGAATACACCTTCAAATTTAATTTTATTGATGGCCAATGGAGATTTAGATGGGAAAATCATTGCTCCCCGCCACGGGTATTCAGCTGAAGAGTTGGCCCGTGCCAAACGAGAGCCACTTTATCCGGGGGAATTATTGCTTCAAAGTGTGGTTCTAGTTTCGAAAGATTCTCCTATTAAAAGTTGGGAGGATCTAGAGGGCAGAAAGATTGGAATTAAGTCGTTTAAAGGCACAGATCATGCAGGAATTCTTTTAGCCATGAAGTCAAAAGGGGTAAAAACATCTAAATTTGAATTTCTCGCGTTATCAGATACACAAATGGCTTCGGCGCTATCTAGAGGCGATGTTGATGCTGTGGTACCTAGTGATCCATTTGCCACGCAGATGATTGTTAATGGGGCACGGGTGATTGGTTACCCGAGCGCGTATTATTCCGAGCCTGGTCCAGCAGTTGTGTACATTAGTACGCAGCAAATAGTCTCTAAGAAAGTAGAAGCCATGAAGGCTTTTCAAAAGGCTACATTAGAAATCAACCATCTACTTAATTTGCCTCAAAACGACGATTCATTAAGAAAAACAATTGCCAATGTGACTGGGGTCAGCTTGGAAGCCGCCAATAAGCTAAAATTGCCAACTTTAGTAGAGCAAAATGTCTCTTTTTCACAAATTGCTTATATCCCGAATAAGTTGAAGTCCCTTGGCTTTATAAAGTCCCGTGTAAATCTGGCTCCAATTCTTTTTCATTGACCCTGCGGTAAGGTTCACTTAAAGATAACGTCAAAAAGGTGGCTAAGATTGTTTGATTTTGAAATCATGAATAAGTGGGCCAGTGAAAAGCCCAATGAGCTTGCCTTCGCAGATGAGAATAATGCCTTAACTTTTGCTCAACTTGATTCATTGTCCCGAAGAACAGCCACAATGCTAAAAGAAAAAGGCATTCAACAAGGTGAGTTAGTTAGTTTAAATCTGCCCACATATCTTGAGTGGACTACATCATTGGCCTTGCATCTTTTAGGTGCAATTCCAATGCAAAAAATAGGAACAAAAGCATATCCGGATACTGTCTTTCCTGACTGGCTGATCTCACTTAATTTGAGCTCGAACATTTCCGCCAGTAAGACTTTGATATTTGATGAAGATTTTTTAGAGGCAGTCAAAAAGAAAAATGAGCTACTTGATGTCCCTGGCTATGTAAGTTCTGAATCTACCGCCCGCCTTTTTTCTACTAGTGGCACTACAGGGGATTCAAAATATATTGCTATGACAGCTGACGATCTCGCAGATTTGTCAATGCGAGTTGGTTCTACAGAATTGGCTGGAAATAACCCAGTACTCAGCCTCTTCCCACTTGGAATGGGAGCGAGTTATCGCCTTGCATTAAGAAACCTACAATTGGGAACAACTTTGTTCAGGTGCGGATTCTCAGACTATCGATTACCAAAATTACTACGCATGTATCCAATCAAGACATTACTTGGCTCACCAATTCAGATTTCAGCTTTTTTGACAGCTCAAAAACAAACAGGGACAGAGTTGCCTAATTTAAAAACAATCATTTTGGCTGGAAGTGGAGTTTCGCAGGAGCTTGTAAATCGAATAAAAACTCAATTGGGATGCAGAATATTTAATGATTACGGATCGGCCGAAGCAGGTTTCGTAGCACTTAAAGAAATTACAGATAACATCGAAGTTGGTTTTTCGATAAATCAATCGGTTGCATTGCAAATTGTCGATGAAAATGATGTGGAGGTGACGTCGCCATCGATTGGCCAAATCCGATATAAGAAAACTGGCATGGCCAGGTCATATCTTAATAACGCCGTTGCTAGTGCAGAGGTTTTTAAAGATGATTATTTTTACCCAGGAGATCACGGATTTCTGGATGAGTCTGGACTCTTGCATCTAACTGGTCGAGTTAATGAAGTTGTAAATTTAAGTGGGGTAAAGATGAATCTCGATAAAGTTGATAGTGTTGCAATGTCCCAACTTGGAGTGGTTGATTGTGCTTCGTTTTCAGTGATTTCTGAAGCAGGAATCGAAGAACTAGCAGTTGCCTACGTCTCTAATAATGATTTTAATCTAGATCGCTTTGCTAAGGCACTTGAGAAAAAGTTGTCATTGAAACCAAAATATTTGATTTCAACTTATGCAATTCCTAGAAATAATAATGGGAAAATTTTGCGACAAGAACTACAAAAGGAGTTTAAAGAACGCGAGAAGCTTTCCGAATAATATTTAGATTCGCGTTGTGTTAGCCTATATATAATTTTGACTTTCCTTATCGAAAGTTTATTTCACATTAGCTTCGACGAACAACCCTGACCGAAGTCGTTTTTTTGCTCGAGCTTGTGTAAGAGCCAGACTTGGGAGTGAAAACAGCCGCGATACTCACGGTCCCAATATTTGCCGGCTTCCATGAACAGGTGGCGATGCGCGTTGAAGTATTGACTGAGACTTTTGTGCACTTTGGAATTGATCTACCATTTTGAAAAAAGCCGACCCAACCAACAACAGCAGATTCTCCAACTGTGGCCGTAATCAAATTACTCTGTTGATATATTGCGGGGGATGTGGCAAATGAAATAGAAGAAACTGTTACCTGACCACCTGCAATTCTTGTCCATAATGCATACAAATACAGGTTGCCCGAAACATAATATGCGGTATCAACCGTGCTCTCATCAGAGCTCCATCCAGCAAAGTCATAGCCAGATCTTGTGGGTTGTGTAGGCGCAGATGAAAGTGCATCCATACCCCCTTCAACACTCACGATTTTTTCAGTGGAATTATCCGATGGGAAATTTCCATCATTGGCCTCAAAGTAAACATCGTAAAAAGACGGTCCCATTGGCGGGTCTTCACTCCAAATTGCCGTGAGCGTTACATTCCAAACGCTCATTGTGTATGGATCGTTTGGGTAATAAGTGTTTAAACCGTCAGACCAATATAAAAATGTATAGCCAGGTTGTGTAACTGAATAGAGACTGCTAGATGTATCAACATCAAAGGCAACCGTAAAAGTTTCGTCTGCCATAACTGAAGATTGTGTTGGCAGAGTTCCTGTACCGCCACCAGAATCGTAAGTCACGGTGTAAGGCCCACATTCGGGCACTTGTTTAGTGTTATCTAAATTCTGAGTAGTAATCACGACCGAACTCAAATTTGTGTAACACCTCAGATTTGTTTCATAGAACGCATATTGGCCGATAGCGGTAGTAGTGCTGGGGAATTCGAGATGCCCCCGTAGATTCACAGCATTCGCAAACGCTGCGTAACCGATACTCAGTGGTTGAGTTGTACGAGCTGCAAAAGTTAGAGAAGTAATATTGGCATTATTCATGAATGAATTAGCCCCAATACTCGTAACCCACGTTGGAATGGTTACTGGACCACTGCACGCTGAGCCAGATGTAATGTTATAACTCATATCAGATGTGAAGCAGTATGCGGGTATCGCATTTGCCGTAGCTGGAAGAGTTATTCCGCTGGTTAATCCGGTAAGAATTAATAAAATAGGCGCAAGTAATCTTATTTTTTTCATGGAGTCACAACATGATTCATAGATTCAATTGAGATTCGATATGCCAGGCGGGAATCCATAAAACCATCTAATCCATTATCGCCAGCAGGATCTGGATTGAATACGACTGAAACGGAGTTAGAAGTCGTATTCATTTTCCAGAAAGGAATTGGATTGAGGCCGTCCCAGACTGCTAGATCTGAAGAATCTAATTCAGGATCAATTTGGTCTAAGGCATTAATGCCATTTACGTCCAATACATCAGATCCGGATCCAACCAGGGAAAACATTCCAGCCATCGTCCCATCGACGTCAACCGTGCTCGAGGAGCTAAGGGGTGCAAAGTAAATACGAACTTGGCTATACGTACTGCCAGATCCGCTACTCATAACCTGAGGGACGCCATTTTCATCTAGTATCTTAATTACGAAATCTTTTCCGGCACAGGTGCTAGCAATATTCTCAAGATCAATTTCGTTGTAGATAAATTTGCCAGAACTATCTAGATTCACGAAACTTTGAATGGGCGTGACCAGAATTCCGTCACTGTCACAGGAGACTGTTTGCACTACGCCTTGACCGAATTCAACAGATTCGCCTGCATTGATTGTAATTTGTGATGCAACTGCAAAACCGATAGCGCCAATAGCTGCCACGACTGCAATTACAATCGGAAAATGGGCCATTTCTTTTTTTTCAACCTTGTTTTGCTCAAAGTTCAAGAGGCTCATGTGTCCTCCGTTATACCTGAGTCTTTGATTCAATTAAGAAGATGTGGACCTTGATCAGTTGGGTGCTACCCCCCAATAGTCTTGCACCTTCAACTAAGGATTACTAGGACGATTGCTAGCAATCTCATTGGCCATGAGTACCGGACATGTATTTTGCCAATTCCAAGGCAAATGGGCTGGGTCCTAGGATTTCTCAGTTGAGAAAAGCCCACCTGGTCTAGATTGGGAATATGGACAAAGGTTTTGCGCATCGAGGGGTTGTTACCTCTTTAACTATTGGCGCGCTACTAATGATGATTACGGCCTGTTCTAATTCTGCGACCAACTCAGCTATACCAACAAATAGATCTGACAGACAGGTTCTTGCCGAAGTCCAAAACAAACTTGAAGCAATAGCGCCCTTAGTCAAAAATTCTCCAATGGATTTATGGTGGATTAGTCCAGATGGCTACAGCATCATTAATGACAATTCCCCTGGGGTAGAAGCACAATTTTCTGGGTGCGTAAATGATGATTCCAATTACTCAATGTGGACAGCAAATGCTAAAAAAATGGTTGCTGCAGTTGATCGCGTGATGGCAAGTGAGGGGTTTACATTCGATAGCTCAAAGAATTCTTCAAAAAATTTGTCTTACTCAACTAACTTTAATGACTCCGAGCACTACGACTACATCAGGGCATATTTCCGAGGCGAAACAAAAGCAGTTCTATCTATCTCACCTGACTGTGGGTCTACGATGCAAACCGATAATCCCGTGATGTATTACAGCGCCAGCTTTGGTTACACCAATGATTATCAGAAAAATTACGCCTCACAAGCTCCATTTCTTATTGACCTCAATTTGAAGGATGTAATTGTGCATATTCAAAAATCTGAAGGTGATTTCAGTCTTCTTGCAGTTAATTACCGCCGAACTGGACATGCCACTATCGTCAAACGTATTGATGGAAAGTGGACTGAGATCTGGTCGGGTCAAGATTTAATTTCATGTGCTATTCGAAATAAGAACAAAATTCCACTCTCAATAGCTCCAGATTGCTATTAACGGGCCCGCAGCTCCAAAATCAGCTGCTAAATCGGCCGAATTCTCACCTGTAGTGCTTCTCACCGCGGGGGCTAGCCACATATAGTTAAATCATTGATTGACCCCAGCCACCAGGTTGCCGTTCTCAAGTTCTTGGATCACAACAGATTAGAACTAACTTCGAGGCGGGGGGAGCAGATGTCGATACTCAATTTCGATCATTCAGGTAAATCTCCCCGCAATTCCAAGCCCTTTAAATTGATTCTTGGTGCTGGCGCTCTAGCTGCAGTTATCGGTTTAGGTTCAACTTTTGCCGCCAATATTCAACTTAATGCAGGCGAAGCTGTCGAGTTTGGTCAAGGTGTTGTCCAAACAACTTCATGTGATGACAATGTGATCCTAACTCCTTATTCAACCTTCGCAAATTTCGAGGGTGCCGGCACTTTTACTCTTTCTTCAATTGCCGTGAGCGAGATAAGTAGTAACTGTGTTGGGAAAGAATTCACGCTCAAAGCCTTTGGTGAATCGCCTAGCAGCGAGCTCCGTCTCATTAATGGGGGCGCTACAGAAATTAATATTTTAGATGCAGGCTCAAAATTTGTTATTGCCGATACCTATGGCTTAAGTATTACATCCGACGGCAATACAGGTTTCACGCTCACCTTTAATAGCGCTGCAATAACTGCAGAGAGCATTTATAGAATCACAATCGAAAGCAATAAAGACTCAGGTGTAATCCCAATAACATATTCACTTGGTGAAACAGGGCCAGGTGATGGCACGGTTTTCTATTATTCTGCGGTTGGTTTTGATGAAGTAGGAGCTGAATGTAGTCCAAGTTGTCATTACCTCGAGTGGGCGCCTAGTTTGTGGAATAACGGTGGGGGCGAACCAACGCTTGCATTGGATGCAGCAATGCATCGCAATACTGGGTTAGATGGAAGTGTCGGATTAGGTTTATCCAACACAAATGCATTGTGGGCAAATGCGTCGGATGCAGCCACAGTAGTTCGTGCCTATAGAGGGGGAGACAAGAACGATTGGTTCATTGGCACTTCTGGAGAGACAGATTTAATCGTAGCGTCGTCGCAATTTTCAAGCGGTGGATTCATGGCCAATCGTTACTGGTCTTCAAGTGAGCGCGGGGGAAACTACAACGTATGGCTCAAGAATTTTGGTGGTGGGGCTTGGGAAGACTGGAGTAAAGACAATGCTCTTTACATTCGCCCCATAAGAGCTTTCTAGGAAAATGAAAATCACAGCGTTCATGCGGGAAAGGGGGAGACTTTGTCGCTATTAGATTTTGCCAATCAAAGTAAATCTCCTCGTAGTGCCAAGCCGTTTAAAGTAATTCTTGGTGCTGGCGCTCTAGCTGCAGTTATCGGTTTAGGTTCAACTTTCGCCGCCAATATTCGACTCAATACGGGTGCACCGATTGAATTCGGTCAAGGAGTTGCCCAGACAACGGCCTGCGATAGCAATGTAATTCTCACCCCGATCTCAACTTTTGTTAATGCTGACGGCGGCGGCGAATTTAAGTTCACAGCAATTACGCTCGTTGGCTTAGATACAACCGAGCAGAGCGAAATCAGCCCAGATGGATGTGCTGGAAAAATTCTTACAATCAAGGCTTACGACGACAACGGTGTACTTCTTAATCCAAGTTACACAATTTCTGTTGGCGTTAGCGCCTTCACTAGCGAAGATGGAACTACACCAGGCAGTAATTTTGGGGAAGAATCTTCTGTGACTTTAACCTTTGACACAGCAGTTATTGCAAGCACCGATGTGTATCGCGTAACAATTGAGAGTGGACTGAGCGAGGCGACAGTGCCACCAATTGTCTATGCAGTCGGTGAAACTGGCCCTGGTGGCGGAACAATCTTTTATGTAGATGATTCAGTAGAGGGTTTTGATGAAACAGGCGCACCTTGTAGTCCAAATTGCCATTACTTAGAAGCAGCACCTACTAATCCAGCCGTTCTAGATTATTGGACAGATGATTCTTATCAATGGTCTGGAAATATATCGGATGGGGTTGGAACTACCAGCGAAGGTTTTTCTTCTGGATGGGAAAACACCTGGCAATTAATCAACCAGCCAAATGGAGGAACCGCTTTAGCAAAAGCTGGAACTATTGCGCACGCATATCGAGGACCGAATGGACTAACAGACTGGTTCTTGCCTTCTAGACATGAATTAAACACAATGTGTAAATGGCAAGGTGGACTTGCTTGGGTGTCAAATGAAGAACCCTGCACAAGTCCAGTAAATAACAGTGGACCTGGTGCGGCAGGATTTATGGATGATGGCTATTGGTCATCTTCCGAATTCGACGCAACAAGTGCAATGGGTCAGAGTTTTTATAACGCCAGCCAAAGTGATGTGATCAAGGCAGTGCCTATGCGAGTGCGCCCGATAAGGGCTTTCTAATAAAATTGAAATAATGAAGTATTCTTCAAGTTATGAGTTTTAATTTCAGCAACAAAGTCATTGTCATAACCGGTGGAGCTGGCGGAATAGGCTCGCATCTGGCCCGAGAGTTCTCTGGCCGTGGAGCTCAGTTGGTATTACTCGACCTCAATAAAACGCGCCTAGAAAAAGTAGTCGGGGAACTCACTGGTTCAAACCATCACTTCATTGCCTTGGACTTGACTAATCGAGATGAAATTGCTGCTGCGATTAAAGAGATTGAGAATAAATATGGTCGCATCGATGTATTGATTCCGAACGCAGCTATAACCACAACAGATAGATTTGATGAAAGAAGTATTGAAAGTATCGAGTACGAGCTCGACGTTAATCTTCGATCGCCCCTTGTGGTAATTCGTTCCTGTATAGATTTGCTCAAAAAATCTAGCGACCCTCGCATTGTCACCACAGTTTCACTAGGCGGCATTTTTCCATTGGGCGAAACTCCTATGTATACAGTGTCTAAATTTGGCTTACGTGGCGCGATGCTTTCTATGAGTTTAGATTTTATGGCTAAGGGAATAAAAGTAGGTTCGGTTATGCCTTCAGCAACTGATACGCCTATGTTGCAGCGCGAAGCGGTTGAAGGTGGAAATTCACTGCAGTTTATGGATCCACCTCAAAAAACTGAGGATGTTGTGAAAGCATTTCTAAAAATCCTGGATAAGCCAAAGTTTGAGGTCTATCCAAAACCTAGCGAATCATGGCTAGTTCGAATTGCGATGTTGTTTCCAAGCGCACTTCCAAAGTTGATGCCGCTATTTGTTGGAAAAGGCGAACGAGGACATAAGCGCTATCTCAAAGAACTAGAACAACGTGGCATTGCGCGCCAAGTAAATGGTCTCTGGGAGATTATCGAGTAAGTGATTGGTAGGTAGTTTCATCTACTTCTGGCCAATCAAATCGATCTCGCAAAATTGCTAAGTAGTTCAGATACGTTTCTACCTCGATGTAATTAGTGTGTCGTGGGCTATCAATATATTTATGGCCACCGGCAAGGTCAGGATTATCTGATTTTCGTAATTCAACAAGCTCTGGATAATGAAGGCCCGTTGTGCGTGCGCGAATATCGAGAACCACCATTTGTGCCATCTCATCAAATCGGCGATATGCAGCATCTGCAAATTCGGCATATCCAATAAAGTAAAGATTGAGGTGTTTGCGGGAGAGAATCCGTAAATACAGTTGAGGGCGACCATCTCGCCATTCATCTTCACCTTGCTCAAGATATGGAACAGAATAGGAATATCCGGTTGCAAGAACAATTAAATCTATTTGTTCAAAACTACCGTCTTTAAATCTGACACCATCTTCGGTAATTTCTTCGATATCTGCTTTGGCAATCAAATCTCCGTGCCCAAGGTGGTGAAGTACTTGTGTATTCATAATTGGGTGAGAAGCTAATAAATCGTGATCAGGTTTGGGCAGACCGTAGCGGGTGAGATCTCCAACTAATGTGTCGATCATCTTTGTAACATCACCTGAAATAGAAACACCTTTAGGAGGGGAAATTTTTCCTGCAATGAGTGCGTCGGTAGGGACACCAAAGATGTATTTTGGAATAAAGCGATATCCACGCCGAACAGATAAATAGGCTTGCTTAGAATGTAAGGCGGCATCGGTGGCGATATCTACGCCAGAGTTACCTGCACCAACAATCAATACACGCTTTCCAACAAATTGAGATCCAGTTCGATATTCAACTGAGTGCATGATCGTGCTTTTGAATTTATCTTCGCCCTTAATATGTGGACGATTTGCATACCAAGTGACCCCTGTTGCATTAATTAAACCTTCATAAATCTGGGTCTTTCCGTCAGAAAAACTTATTTTCCATTGATCGTTTTCGACCGGCTGGGCATCTAAGACCGAGACACCAAAATTCACTCGATCCTTAAGATTATATTTATCTGCAAAATTTCGGATGTAATCACGGATTTGGGTCCACGATGGGTAGTCCGGGTAGTCAGCGGGCATAGGGAATCCGTAAAAACCGCTGGTGTATTTAGAAGAAATGAAATGGCACGAGTCATACATAGGAGAATCCTGATTATCCATATCCCAGATGCCACCTACATTGGAATTACGCTCATACCAATCAAATGGCACACCTTCTTTTATTAACGCTCTAGCCATAACAAGACCAGCAGGACCAGCGCCAACGAGGCAATACTTTTTGGTGTAATTAACGTGAGGGATATCTAAATCCGTTACTTTGCGCGAACGAAGTTGAGTTGAAGCTAACTTTGCATAAACGACAGGCTTAGTCTTTTTAATTCGAATTCCATTGAGGATGCCAGCGGCGGTAATAAATATGAGAAGAACTGGAACCAAGTTAATTAACTTGCTATCTGTGCCAGTTAGGGTGTTGTAATGCACGGCGGCCAAGAAAAAGGCGGCCATCAATCCGATAAAGCCAATAAGGGGTGCCAAGAAACTTTCCCATAGTTTTCGATCTTTACGCTTCCAAAAGAAAACAATGACTGACAAAGAGGCAAAGGCCTGTAATCCAACAATTCCCAGTGTTCCTACTGCAATTAAGCTGGCAGCAAAGGTTCGGTAGGGATCTGCGCCGCCAATGGCAAAGGCAACGGCCACCCCAGATGTGATTCCTGTTATAGCAAGGCTTGCAATGTGTGGGCTGAAGTAATCTTTGTGATATTCGCCGAAGATGTGTGGAGCGATGTTTTCGCGACCTAATGCGAATAAATATCTGCTTGCAGCATTGTGGAGCGCAGAAAAACCGGCAAGCACGCTCGTACAAAGAAGTACTGCGCCAATATCAAAAAGAATCTCGCCACCATATTGATTAAGTAGATTGAGAACAAAGACTCCACCATCGGCGCTTGCTTGAGTTTGCAACTTAGAGATACCAGTTGCGCCAATAATGATCCAGGTTGTGAAAACATAGAAAATACCAACTGAAGTCACGGCAATGTAGGTTGCTCGCGGAATACTGCGCTCGGGATTTTTAGTTTCTTCTCCATACAATGCGGCAGATTCAAAACCAATAAAGCTTGTAAATGCAATGAGGGCAGCAATGCCAAAGGTTCCAGAGCTTGCTTGGTGGTATGAAAAACTCTCTAGGGGGAATGCCGCCAAGCCATTTTTGGCAATCACAATAATTTCAAATACAACAAGCACTGCGAACTCGGCAATCATGAGAAAACCCAGTATTTTCGCCGAAAGATCTACAGAGCGGTAACCCAGTAGTCCAACAATCGCTATGCCGATAGCTGAAAGGAGAAACCAAGGAACATTAATTGCAGCTGCTGAAAGAATTAACTCGTGCATGAAATAGCCAAATGCTGCGGCCAAACCACACGTCATTGCTGTGTATGAGGAGAGCGCTAAATATGCTGCGCCTACTCCAATATCTTTTCCAAGTGCGCGCGAAATATAGGTATAAAAAGCACCGGTGTTAATTACGCGCCGACTCATGGCGGCATAACCTGTAGAGAAACAAATAAGAACCACTGCAGCAACTAGATAAGCAACTGGGAGCCCAGCCCCATTTCCATACACAATCGCAAGGGGAACATTGCCGATCATCGCGGCTAATGGCGCAGCTGCGGCAATAACAAGGAAGACAATGCGCTGGGTTGAAAGCGTCCGGCGATCACGAATAAGGGCAGTAGATGCTTTTCGTTCTTTCTGCTTTTTCATGTGCGTGAGTCTGCCATCTAAGAATTCTTAAATCTAGGATTAGAGGTAATTGGAATAAGAGTGGGGCGGGTCGGGCTCGAACCGACGACGACAGAATT
>CAFABC010000035.1_pt1 | contig 13592 bp, 8 predicted proteins | sample 7267741 | NCBI WGS metagenome assembly CAFABC01 (sample SAMEA6814001, study PRJEB35770) | uncultured Actinomycetes bacterium | biome: Freshwater; feature: Freshwater reservoir; material: water | place: Czech Republic | collected 2017-08-18 | depth 30m m | reverse complement strand
GGCCCGAATCCTTGTGGATTCGAGGCCTTTGGCTTCTAGTTCTTATTCGATGTTATCGAGTAGAACCACCAGTGGCCTCGTATCCGGCATAAAACGCTGCGTAAAACGCAGGCTTTGTTGTATGCCAAGATGCAGGCTTATTGGTTGTATGAGCAGAAGGAATTACAGCAGAACGCGTTGCGTTTGCTGGAACGAATGAGCTGTTAGACATATTCGCTTCCCCTCTATTCACTTCGATTCCGCCATGAAAACGATGAAAGGCAAGGGTAAAGCATGGGCGGCGGCTGGTGCAAGTTAATTAATTAGGCCGTATTCACGCGTAATTAAGGGGTGACGAGGCCCGCTTCGGCCAGGAAGCGTGAGGGCTTACCGCGATAGCTCATGTGCAGATCCACTTTAGCTCGCGTAATTCCAACATAGAACAAGCGGCGTTCTTCATCGATAGATGCTTGATCTCCAGTTGTTGAATTATTTTCAAGAGGCAGCAAGCCTTCGCTGACTCCCATTAAAAATACGCGCTCCCATTCAAGTCCCTTTGCTGCATGCAAAGTTGCCAAGGTTGTTACGGGCATTGTTGGTGGATTGTTTTGTTGAACGCGATCTTCTAGTTCGCGCAAATAAGTACGCAGATTCTTTGGTGTGAATCCATTATCAGCATCAAGTTCGCGCGCTAAGTGCAAGAGCGCTGCAATTCCATCTATATGAGCACCAGTTAAAAATGGTTGTGCCAGTGTTCGTAGTTCATCTAGCCATGAAACACCTTCAGTAGGAATAACAGATGCATTACGAACAAGTTTAAGAAATTCGCGCACATCTGGGCGATCAAAGAAGCGTTCACTGTTGCGCACTTGGTATGGAACTTTGGCAGCGTTCATTGCCCGTTCGACAGAGTTAAGTTGGCTGTTCGTGCGCGCTAGAACTGCGATTTCTTGCGGTGGGGTACCTTGTGAAATTAACTGAGTGATTGCGCTAATTATTCCGGCAATCTCTGAAGTTTCATCGCTGTAAGCATCAACCGATGGCTTTTCGCCGTGATCATTAAGTGCGACTAACTCTTGACCCATCTGCGCTTTGCGCAATACCGAGTTTGCCATAAACGTAATTTCAGGTGTTGATCGATATCCAGTTGTAAGTCGAACAACTTCAGCCTCTGGAAAACGTTGCGTGAATGAGTTTAGGAAAACTGGAGTAGCACCAGCGAATGAATAAATTGTTTGTGCGGGATCGCCAACAACACATATCTCTTGGCGCGAACCTAGCCAGGCATTAATCAAGCGTTGTTGTAGTGGGGAAATATCCTGGTACTCATCAACGGTAAAGAATCGATATTGATCATGTACACGTTCGCGCACTTCGCGCTCTTGTTCAATCATGGCCGTTGTTAATAGCAATACATCTTCAAAATCCATGGCGCGCTCTTGATGTTTTACTGATTCATAGGCGGTGTAAACCTTGGCCATTTGTTCGGGATTAATACGCGGTTTAACGCTTCGCTTTCCAAGTTCAGATAAATAATCAATCGGTGCAACTTCACTGACCTTTGACCATTCGATTTCAGAGGCTATGTCTCGCATCAAATCACGCGAAGTAATTGATAGTTCCGAAGTGAGCTCTGCACGTTTGATTGCTTCAGTAATAAAGGCGGTTTTTGAAGTAATCAGGTCTGGAGTTCGGCCACCAAATACTTGTGGCCAAAAAAACGTTAACTGCTTGAGCGCCGCGGCATGAACCGTGCGAGCTGCAACGGACGGAACTCCAAGGGAACGAAGGCGCATGCGCATTTCGCCTGCAGCGCGTGCGGTAAATGTCAGAGCTAAAACTTTGTGTGGGTCCATCACATTAATTGCTGCGGCATAAGCAATGCGGTGAGTAATTGCGCGAGTTTTTCCAGTTCCAGCCCCTGCAATCACACAAACCGGACCACGTGTAGCAAGTGCCAAAGCCCGTTGTTCGTTATCGAGAGATTCTAAAATCTCCTCAGCGCGAAGATCCGACACTTAGCGCCACGTCTCCCCACCGGTTAAATCAGCGACTGTGTATCCATCTTTTGCAACAAACCAAGCTGTAATCATTTTGCGGGCAACTGAAATTGAGGGCGGCAATAAAATGTCATTGGTTGCTACAGCGTTTTTCATTTCATCACGAGTAAACCAACGCACCTCGGTGATTTCTTGACCATCTGGGCGAGCATTTTCTGGATGATCTGTAATAGCTTCAAATGCAATCATGATTGATGCAGGAAATGGCCAGGCTTGTGAACGCAAATAATTAATATCATTGCAATACACACCGGCTTCTTCAAATACTTCGCGTGATACACACTCTTCAAAAGATTCACCCGGTTCAACAAAGCCAGCAAAAGTAGAAAAACGTTTTTCGGGCCATACGGGTTGGTGTCCAAGAAGAATTCGGTCTGCAGAATCCTTTACTAAAACAATGACTGCAGGATCTGTGCGGGGATGGTGCTGGGTTGAATCTTCAACACACACACGAACTGAACCACCTAAATCACTGACCGTTGCCGCGCCGCATCGTGCGCAATGTGTATGAACCGCATGCCAGTTTGCTAAACCCACTGCATGCATGGCAAGTGAAATCTCAACTTCATCAAGGTTGCCACCAACTTCACGCAGAGTAGCAAAGCCTTCGTATTTTTCTTCTACAGTTGCAGGTTCATTAATCCAAGAAGTACGCCATGCGAAATATGGGGTGTTGTTATCTCTGCCCAAACCTAAGAAAAAGCGTTCTCCTGCTTCAAAAGATTCTTGCTGTGCAGCAACTGTTGTCGCATCACAGAAAATTAGAGCATCTTCGGTTGCAGCGATTCGACCGTCAATGATTTGAATGATTAAGGCTTTATCCCAGAGCTGATCTAACGCCTTTGCATCAGTTCGTAGTTCGCTGGCGCGATTTATCGGAGATAGGGATTGATTGCGCGCGCTCATAGGGGTGAACGCTACTAGCATCGCCCCATGCGCATAACATCCTGGAATCTGCTGCACGGGGAACCAATGCCACCTGACAAAGAGGCCGATAAAGATGCGTTACTGACCGCCGCCCTAGGCCAGCTGGCCAGCGATGTGATTGGCCTTCAAGAAGTGGACTATTTCCTCGAACGTTCAGGAAATCACAATCAAACCGGCACTGTTGCATCGATTATGGGTGCACGTGATTGGGCATTTGCGCCATCGCTCATGGGTTCACCCGATGATGAATGGCGAAATCCCAATGACACAGATGACAAGTTAATTACCAATACAAGTGAAGTGGCACCACCTTCTTATGGAATCGGAATGATTTCAAAGATTCCCGTTCAATCGTGGCACCGATTAGATTTAAAAGGCTCTCCTGTTGGCGTACTTATGGCATTTCCAGTTGATGGAAAGTTGAAACGTTTTTATGTGCGCGATCATCCACGAAGTGCACTAGCCGCCAAATTAGATAATGGCTGGTTGATTGTAAATACACATTTATCTTTTGTGCCAGGGTTCTCACTTGCGCAGCTAATCAAAATCAAACGGTGGGCAAACACGTTGGGAGTATCCGATAAATCTAAAATTTTAATTATGGGCGATCTCAACATGCCTTTTGCCATTTTTGCCCGCGGATTTAAATGGAAATCTCTAGCAACCATGCGTACTTTCCCCAGTTGGTATCCAAGAGTGCAGATCGATTATTTTCTTTCGCAGTCTTTAACAGCAAAAGATGTTCATCATATTGAATATCCACATTCGGGAATGAGTGATCACATACCATTAGTAATTGAGGTTGAGAACTCTTAATAAACCAATCAAGGAGTTCGATTTACTTAGCACCTACACAATGCGTTCAGGCCCGAGCTTTAAAACTAATCGTGCGTAGTCACTCTCTTTATTTAGATTTTTCTAAGAATTGTCTAACAGTTGCCTGACAGCCTCGTTCCAAGATTTAGTAAATGAATTTTCTTGCAACTTGTTATAAAAGTATTCTAGGTGTTGCTTTCTCTCCAGACTATTAAATAGGATTCGTGGGGACTTTATTGTTGTCGAGAACTTCGATGTTGATAATCTAATTCCATCAAGTGAGAAGAACTTGCACCACATATAGTGGTCCGCCCATCGATTCTCTGGAGTTGTCGTCCAGCCTTCGCTTAAACAAAAATATATCTCCCTGGTGTGAGCAACGCCTGTCATAGAGATTGAGTTCTTGTAGGGAGGGCCTTCGACATGCCAATTTACCCAATTCTTTTCTCTCAAATTAGTCTTTGCAAGAAGCTGAATTTGTCTCTCTTTGTTTAAATAAACAGGCACGGGATGTGAAAAGTCATATTTCAGAAGTTCTTCCTTCATAACTTTCAAGTGGTCTGGAAGGAATAGATCATCATCCCCTAGATAAGTCACATATCTCGAAGGATAATTTCTGATGGCGAAATCTCGATATTCTTCACCAACTCGGGCTGACTTTGGGAACTCGAGCACAGTCACTCGTCTATCGAATTTGAATTTTGCAGTGATTTCTCTCGTCTCCTGGGTTATTCCATCACAGATAATTACTATCCTAAAATTCTTGTAACTCTGTTGCAGGACACTGCATATTGCATATTCAAGTGTCTCTGGGTGGTTATAGGTGGGAATAATTACCAGAAAGTCTGGGTGAAAAAAATGAGATCGCCTAATACTTGAATTCACTGAATTATCTATTTTGTGTAGGAAAAAGGCTTTCAACATCAAAAGGTATCTCACTTGAATCAAGAGGTAGTAGATACCTGTCAGGAGATTCGTGATCATAAATCTGAGTGGGATGATTGATGAGAAAACTCTCCCTGTCTGCAATATTGACATTCATATGCCAAACGCCTTCAGGAATGACTAATTGTCTGAAGCCTTGTTCACTCAAAGTTACTTTTTGGATTTTGCCAAAAGTTGGTGACTGTATTCTTGGGTCGTAGAGAACGGTAACAATCTCTCCACAAATCAATGTATAGCGATCTGACTTTTCAAGGTGTAATCCCCAACCTTTGGTTGTATTCGCTTTGATGGAGAACATATAACAGTAAACCACTGGCTCAGACCAAACATCTTGTGTGCCATTCCACACCTCAAATAGACGACCTCTGTGATCAACGTGGGTCGTAACTCTTTTGACTAATACCCCGTGAATTTCGGCTTCTACTCTTGTACCGTCAAGCTTTGTTGTTTGGATATCTTTAATTGCACGTTGCACCGACTGGTCAAAATCCATATGCGATTTTAACAAATTTTGCAAAAAAGGTAAAGGAGGTTCTGAATTCACCGCCACTCTTTTACCCCCTTCTGGCGGTTATTCTGGGGCAGATTCTTTGCTGGCGTTAGTAATCAAGGCAATCAAAGCAGCTTCATCTAGCAAATCAGATGGACGGTCAGTAACTGAGGTTGGAACATAATGAAATGCTGCGCTGATTTTGGAAATGTCGGTGCCATAAAGTTTCGCCCACGCTAATCGGTACATCGCTAACTGCACTGCTGCTGACGCGTCAAGCTTTGTTGAACCAGTTTTCCAGTCAACAACCTCAAAGCCATCGGCTGTTGCATAAACAGCGTCAATACGACCCCGTACCAAGATTCCACCAATAGTTGTTTCAAAAGGTACTTCGACGCGGGCCGGAGTGCGATTGGCGTATTCACTGGCCAACCAAGTTTTCTTAAGATCTTCTAGCTTTGAATCTTCTTCGAGCGGATCTAAATAATCTAAGTACTCATCACCAAATAATGTGGCTGCATCAGTGAACTGACGTTCAACCCATAAGTGGAAAGCGGTTCCACGACGTGAATATTGATCTTGACCACGTGGCATTGGGCGCCGAATATTGAGTGCAAGTTCTTGCGGATCTTTGTGCAAGGCAACGAGAGTAGAAGTAGAAAGTCGTGGAGGAAGGGCAACTGCAATAGTTTCATTCTTAGCTTTGCGCGCTTCGTTGATCAAAGCTTGAGCATCTTCAATCCATGAATTGATTTCGGCAGATTGCGATTGTTGTAGCGAATGAACAGGTGCAGATTTCACTAATTCAATTGCGGCATCAAATGCACCGCGGCGATTGCCCAATGGGTCGCGGGGCCATTGGGCTGTAATTGGATTTTCAAGCGTTGGGTTTTCCGAGCCATCTTCTGGCGCTGCAACATCGCTGACTAACAAGCCGCCTAGGCCACTTGCTGCACCTGCTATTAAATTAAAGATCTCACTTGGCGCAACGGCTCGTGTTCCATCTCGCCACCATGAAGTAGTACACAGCAGGTGCGACTTTGCGCGAGTAACTGCAACGTATGCAAGGCGCATCTCTTCGCGCATCTTGATGTTATTGGTGCAGGCTTTACCAAATGCCTCAATTACTTTGGATGCTTCACTGTTTTTCGTTACGCCATGTAGCGAGAAATGTGGAAGTTCATGTGCATCACCACGTAATTCAAATGGCACATGCTTTTCATTCTTAAGCCAATTATCTGAGTCACCCGTATTGTTTCCAGGGAAAGTTCCTTCGGCTAAACCGGGTACAACGACTACATCCCATTCGGCGCCCTTTGCCATATGTATCGTCAATATTTGCACAACATCGCTGCGAATTTCAGGTGCACCTGCTTTTAATCCACCTTCAGCGTCGGCTGCAATATCTAGCCACACTAAGAAAGCTGACAGGGTTCCGCCGGTGCGTTCGAACTTTGCTGCTTCATCAAGGAAGCGATCTAGATGCCTGCGACCAGTTTGATTTCCATCGCGAAGAGTTATTTCACTTTCAAGAGTTAAGTAATTTTCGATCTCACTAATCAGATCGGTAATCTGTCCACCTGCTCGTGCGCGCAATCGACGCAAGTCGCTGGCAAATCGCACAAGGCGTTGATATCCAATATCACTGAAACCGAATTTCTTAGCATCGGCAATCTCATCCAAGGCATCAATGATTGATCCAGCGAATTGATCGTCGGCCTCTAATTGTTCTGGGTTGCCTGCAGCAATTTTCTTGATAAATGTTTTTGAGTCCGCATGTAATGCTTTAGCGCGATCACGTGAAAAACTGCCCAGTGCTGCGATATCGCGTGGGCCCAAATTAATTCGCGGGCCTGTTAAATGGCGCATGACGGCAGATCCTGCATCTGGATCGGTAATTATTTTGAGCATTGTGACAACATCAGCAACTTCAGGAACGTGAATTAATCCACCGATTCCAATAACTTCAACTGAGATTCCGGCAGCGTGCAAAGCACCTTCGATTGCCGTTATCTGACTTCGTTTTCGAACAAGCACGGCACAAGTTTTGCCGGTGTTTGGCGCCCAGTTCTTGGCTACATATTCGCAAATAGCTTGAGCTTCTGCATCGATTGTTTCAAATATTCCGTAAGCAACTTCCCCTTTACCCGCTTTAGGGCGTGCTTCAAGTTCAACAACTTGTTGACCACCCGCTGATTTAATTTCGTCACTGATTCGGTTTGCAACCGTCAAAATCATTTCATCATTGCGAAATGTTGTTGGCAATGAGAACTGTGCTTTACCTGATTGTTCTGGACCCTTAGGGAAATACTTTGCAAAAGATGCCATCGTGCCGGCCGATGCACCGCGCCAGGTATAGATAGCTTGCGATGGGTCCCCCACAGCCATTACCGGATGACCATCGCCATAAAGTGAAGAGAGCATGCGCACCTGTGATTGCGACGTATCTTGATATTCATCGAGCAAGACAACTTTAAATTTTCCGCGCTCTAGTACTCCTACGTCTTCAAAGTTCTGTGCGATATCTGCAGCTAAGGACATTTGATCATCAAAGGAAAATTCACCAGCTGCTTTACGTCTATCCATAAAAGCTTCAACCATTGGAAGAAGAGAATTTCTCTGACGCATAGCTTTTGCTACATCCCGAACATCTGCATTGCTTGCTCCTTGTAGTGGTGCTAATTCTGCTAAAACTTCATTGCCAATACGCTCGATGTCTTCAGCCTTCACTTGATGCTCGAGCATTAATTTTGAAAGCCCTAGCAAATCTTTAATGACGGTACTTACTGCACTTTGATTACGGTAATTATCATCAGACCAGTTACGCACAACATCTGATGCAATCTGCCAAATGGCAGCTTCACCTAATGGTTCGGCATCGGCATCAATGCCATAACGAATTGCATGTTCACTTAACAACTTGCCGGCATAAGAGTGATACGTGGTGACTGAAGTGGATGTCGAAGTGATGTGTTTGAAATCAGGAAGTGCGGCTAATTGGCGTAAACGCTTGCGAATACGTACCGATAACTCCCCTGCGGCTTTGCGCGTGAAAGTGAGACCAAGGATTTGATCTGGGGTGACAAAACCATTGGCTACCAGATACAAAACACGATTGGACATAGTTTCGGTCTTGCCCGAACCTGCGCCTGCAATCACTACAGATGGTTCTAACGGACTGCTAATAATTTCAGATTGATATTTCGTGACAGGTTTAATGGATGCGCCAAATTTTGGGTGGGCTTGCAGTTTGGCAATAATCTCTTCAGGTGAATATTTCGCTACTCGCTCCATGTTTGTAAATGTCACTGCTCAACCACCGTCCGTCCATCACTTTGAACAGGACATGAAGTGCGTACTGGGCAGCCTTTACAGCGCTTATTTACTGTGGCAAAGAAATGGGCGGCACCCATGCCGTCGGCAATTTCATTGAGTTTTTCTTTCGTTGCTTCAACATCAATAACATGTTGTGGCCGAAGCGTTGCACCCGCAGAGTCTGTTCCTAAGTAAACAAGTTCAGCACCTGCACTGGTAGTGCCCTGAGTAAATCCACCTTCAGCAATTCCCACTTGATAACTAGCTAACTGAAGGTTTTCTTTAGCTTCTTTAAGCGAAATTGCTGAGCCACCAGTTTTAAAATCAATAATAAATAGGGAGCCATCAGCATCAACTTCAAGGCGATCAACGCTTCCCTTAATTCGAGCTCGGCCTAGCTTTATGTCAAAACGCATTTCAGCATCAACGACGGTCCGCTTAGTCTTTTTATGATACTCAACGAATTTTTCTAACATCGTTACTGCATTTTCAAGCTGTGATGCGCTCACCCATCCCGATTCTGAATCAATAAGTTTCCAGGAACTTTGTAAGTTAGCAATGAGATCTTCTTTAGTAGTTCCAGGTTCTTGCACCATTTTGGCGGCAAAGGCGTGAATCGCTGAGCCCAAAACTTGCGCAGTGCTGTCGCCATCGTTGCCTCCGTTATTTTGCAGAAACCACTTAACTCCGCATTCAACAAAAGATTCAGCTCCACTTGGCGAAACAACAACTTCCACATCTGGATTAATTACAGGTGCATCAGTACTCAGTGGGACAGAGCCAATCCAGTGTTCTGGGTCTGCCAAATAGATGCCTTCGGCTTTCATAGAGCTCAATAGCTCTGCAGCTACTTGTGCATGTTCTCCACCTAGCTGACTACGAAGTTCGGCTACAAGTGCAGGGGCAGTAATTGGTCGTGGAACCTCAGTGATTACTAGTTCTAACTCTTCATCGGTTTTATTGACCATTACTTCGATAGTTTCAAAGAACTGCGAAGGCTCTTCATCATCACGCTGTACGGCGGTAACAAATAATGATTGCTTGGCACGGGTTAGGGCCACATGAAACAAACGCTCTTCATCTTGCAATAGTCCACTTGCGGCAATTACATCTAACTGATCGCGGGCAATATCAGGGTTTCGTTGGCGTTCAACTAAACGTTCTGCACCCAACAGAGATGAACGTTGCTTTAAATTTGGCCACGCCCCTTCTTGCAAACCTGCAATTGCAACTAAATCCCATTCACGACCCTTTGCACTGTGCACTGTAAGGATTTCGACAAAATCAGGTCGCACGCCTTTAGCAGTAATAACATCGCCAGCAATATCTTCAGTTGCAATTTCTGCAATGAATGCACCTGGCCCAGATAATGGGAAACGATCTGAATATCTCGAAGCACTTTCAAACAACTGCATCATTGCATCGAGGTCGCGATCAGCTGCTGCACCACGTACTCCAGGACGCAACGCTTGATTGCGCCAGGTGTTAGCTAGTTTTTGGCCATCGCTAGTGTGTGCGTTGTCCCAGATTGCCCACAATAATTCATCGGCAGTAGCTTTCTTATTGCGTGCAACGCTGCGGGCTTTTTCTAGTAATTCGTGAACTCGCGTAATTTCACTTGCGCCTTCAATAAATAAATCTCCAGAATCTACGGCTGCGATTAGTAACTGTGTTCCGGTGCGCTCATCACCATCTACTCTGGCTGCGATTAATGCTCGACGGATTCTGCGCAATGAAATTGAATCAGCCCCGCCAAATTCACTCATAAGTAATCGCTCAGCAGTATCAAAGTTGAGTGGTTGTAACTTGAGAGCAACGCGTGCAAGCAGAAGGAAGGGTGCAATTGCAGGATTTCCCGCTAGCGCTTGAAGTTCAGATGCAACAGGAATTCCAACTTGTGAAAATGCGCGTCGTAGCGATGAAGCTTGCAAGCCTGGGCTGCGTAAAATTACTGCCATGCTGCTATAGGAAATTCCTTGGCGCAAATGTGCACTGCGGAACTGATGGGCGATAAAGGCTGCTTCTTCAGCCCCTGATCTAAAGCGATGAACCTGTACTTGGCCAGTATTTTCATTGCCACAACTGCGTTTGCGAGTAACAGGAGAGCCCTTCATACTCTTTGCAAAGTTAATACCAACATCAAAGATGCTTGAAGAGTTTCTAAAGCCTGTATTTAAAACAATCTCTTTGGCACGATAAGGATCAAGTGCTGCAGATAAACCATCGGGATCTGCTCCGCGAAAGCGCCCCACAGCAGAATCTGCATCAGCACAAATGATGACATCAGTACCTGCCACCATAGAGAGCAGTGCACGTTGAGCTGGATCACTTTCCTGAAACTCGTCAACCATAATGGTTGTAAAGCGAGCACGTAAGTTTGCAAGTACGTCAGGATTATTGTGAAGATGCAAAGCTGCGCGAGAAACTAATTCAGATGGGTCAATGCGCATTTTGGCATCAGTTGCACTAATTTCGCGCATCACCATCGAATTCAAATAACGTTTCCAGAATTGTGCTGCCGCAAACCAATACTTTTCACCTTCGGTTTTGCCCAGGGCGGCAAGTTGATCAGCATCAATTCCGCGCTCTGAGGCACGCAGAATTAAATCGCGAAGTTCGCGAGCAAATCCATTTGTTGTTAGGGCTGCATGTAAATCTTCTGGCCATTCTTTATAGCCATCTTGAATGTCACCTTGTAAGAGTTCCTTGATGTAGCTTTCTTGTTCAGGACCACTTAATAAAATTGGTTCAGGATCATCTTTAGCTTTCATCTTTACAATTGAAAAAGCTAGTGAGTGAAAAGTACGAGCGAGTGGTTCAAACATTGTCTTTGTTGTTCGAAGCGCAATTGCATCACGTAGTTCGGATGCTCGTTCGCGACCAAAGGTAAGAAGCAAAATCGAATCTGGGTTTTGACCTTCAGCAATACGTGCAAGGGCTGCTTCAACTAAAACCGTTGTTTTACCTGTGCCGGGTCCACCACTAATTACTAACGGTGAACCACGATGCGTAACTGCGGCTAACTGATCAGGTGTGAGAGCAGGCGTAGCTTTGGGCGCACTAGGTGCAACGAGACTAAAGGGCTGCTTACTCACAGTGACAATTCAACCCTAGAGGGCTGACGAAACTGGCTTTATGCGTTGAGGTTAGCCTTCTTCTGACGGGCAGTTGTACGGGCACGCTCGTCACCATCAAGAACAACCTTGCGGATACGAACAACTGCTGGCGTAACTTCTACACACTCATCTTCGCGGCAGAACTCAAGAGCACCTTCCATGTTGAGCTTCTTAGGCGGAATCAAACGCTCTGATTCATCAGTTCCTGAAGCACGCATGTTAGTAAGTTTCTTTTCGCGAACACAGTTAACGTCCATGTCATCGCTACGTGAATTCTCGCCAATAACCATACCTTCGTACACTTCATCGCCCGGTTCAACGAAAATTGTTCCGCGATCTTGTGTTCCATACAGTGCATAAGAAGTAACAGTTCCCATACGGTCTGAAACAAGTGAACCTGTTCCGCGAGTACGGATATCGCCATACCAAGGTTCGTAACCATCAAATACGTGGTGCAGTAATCCAGTTCCACGTGTTTCAGTTAAGAACTCAGTACGGAAACCAATAAGTCCACGTGATGGAACCTTGTAGTCAAGACGAATCCAACCGGTTCCGTGGTTAACCATTTGTTCCATGCGACCCTTACGTAGCGCCATCAACTGAGTAAGAACACCTAAGTATTCTTCAGGTGCATCGATTGTTAAACGCTCCATCGGTTCGTGAATCTTGCCATCAATCTTCTTGATAACTACTTGTGGCTTACCAACAGTTAATTCAAAACCTTCGCGCTTCATGATTTCAACAAGAACAGCTAGCTGAAGTTCTCCGCGACCTTGTACTTCCCATGTATCTGGACGTTCAGTATTGAGAACGCGCAATGAAACGTTACCAACAAGCTCGGCATCAAGACGGCCCTTAACTTGGCGTGCAGTAAGCAGTTTTCCGCTTTTGCCAGCAAGTGGAGATGTATTAATACCGATTGTCATAGAAATTGATGGTTCATCGACAATGATTAGTGGCAGTGCATGTGGATCTTCAAGATCAGCAAGAGTTTCACCCAAAGTAATTGTTTCGATACCGGCAACGGCGATGATGTCACCTGGGTGGGCTTCTAGAGTTGGAACGCGATCAAGGGCTTCAGTAATTAAAAGCTCTGAAATCTTTACGCGCTCTGTAGTTCCATCCGTCTTAATCCATGTAACTGATTGGCCCTTTTTAATAACACCTTCGCGCACGCGGCACAATGCCAAACGTCCAAGGAATGGTGAAGAATCAAGGTTTGTTACGTGTGCTTGCAGTGGTGCACCTTCGTGATAAACAGGTGCTGGGATTGCGCTAAAGATTGTGTCGAACAAAACATCTAAGTTTTCTTCTTCTGGCATCCCACCATCTGCTGGACGCTTAAGTGATGCACGACCAGCTTTAGCTGATGCATACACAACTGGAAATTCAATCTGTGCTTCAGTTGCATCTAGATCTAAGAATAGTTCGTACGCTTCATCGACAACTTCAGCGATACGTGAATCGGGACGGTCAACCTTGTTGATCAACAAGATAACTGGCAAATTCTTTTCAAGTGCCTTACGCAAAACGAAACGTGTTTGTGGCAATGGGCCTTCTGATGCATCCACTAACAAAATGACGCCATCAACCATTTCAAGTCCACGTTCAACTTCACCACCGAAGTCTGCGTGGCCTGGTGTATCAATAATGTTAACGATTGTGTCGCCGCGCTTGACCGCAGTGTTCTTGGCAAGAATCGTAATTCCCTTTTCGCGTTCTAGATCCATTGAATCCATCATGCGATCTTGGCTATCGTCCTGCTTCTTATAAGCCGCAAATGCACCTGATTGCCACAACATGGCATCAACCAATGTTGTTTTACCGTGGTCAACGTGCGCGATGATGGCAACGTTGCGAAGGTTTTCGCGCTTTTTTACAGGCAGGTCTTTAAGATGCTCTTGAGTCTTGGCCACGAAAACTACTTTCCTAAGGAAACCGATG
>CAFABC010000026.1_pt1 | contig 16019 bp, 14 predicted proteins | sample 7267741 | NCBI WGS metagenome assembly CAFABC01 (sample SAMEA6814001, study PRJEB35770) | uncultured Actinomycetes bacterium | biome: Freshwater; feature: Freshwater reservoir; material: water | place: Czech Republic | collected 2017-08-18 | depth 30m m | reverse complement strand
TTTTACAACGCTTATCTCGTTAAAAAATCCCTGTTTTAGGTTTTTCTTACCTGTTCGCGCTGGGCTTTTATCGCGATGGATTCGCGGGCCGCGCTGAACTATGTGGTGTAAGTATGACAGATGAGGGCCTAATTGACTACTTTCCTTAACTATTAGCCTCGAGAGCGAGCGTGAACGTTCTGTAGCAGTCCAAATCCAATCAATGTGGCAAACATCGATGATCCGCCATATGAGACAAAGGGAAGCGGAACACCTGTCATTGGCATGAGCCCTAAGGTCATTCCAATATTTTCAAATAGTTGAAATGCATACCAGGCAATAACACCAGTTGTTACTAATCGCCCAAAGGGGTCATTGGTTCGTCTGGCTATGGCAAAAGCGCGCATCAAAATAATTAAATACAACAAGACAATTAATCCGCTACCAAGAAAACCTAACTCTTCACCAGCGACAGTAAAAATAAAGTCGGTCTGTTGTTCTGGAACAAAGCGGCCATTAGTTTGCGGACCATTAAATAAACCAGTTCCAATTAATCCTCCAGAACCAACAGTGATGCGAGCCTGACGCAGTTGATATCCAGTGCCTTGGGTATCAACAGTTGGATCAACAAAAGTTTGCAAGCGCTTAATTTGGTAGTCGCTAATGACTCCCGATTTAGTTGCAACAAATGCGCCAAGTACTGCCACCAGCAATAGACCGACTACCCACTTTGTAGGTGAACCAGAGACGGCGATGATTGTTACAACTGAGGCAGAGATAATAAAAACTGTTCCCATATCAGGTTGCAGCAAAATTAGTAGCACAGGCAAACCAGCAATAACTAAGGCTTGCAACACATCGCGAGATGTTGGTTCATCGCTATCGTGAGAGCGCTCCGACAAAATCATAGACATTCCAATGATGATCGAAATCTTTGCTAGCTCTGCCGGTTGAATTTGAAAACCGCCTGGCAAAGCAATCCACGCTTTAGCACCGTTAACTTCGCTGCCAAGACCTGGGATTAACACAATAATTAAACCGATAACACCTAAGCCCCACACAATCGGTGTGTAGGCACGCAGTAATCGATAGTCAATAACCGTTGTTCCATAAGCCAATAAAGCACCGATAGCGATGTTCACTACGTGGCGCTTGAGGTAATACTGCGGATCTAAACCATTTTGTGCATACCAATCACGCGTTGCTGCATAAACCAGCAATGTGCCAATAAATAAAAGTAAACCCACGGCTGCAGTTAAAACCGGATCAAAGCCATGAAAAATTGATGATCGGCTTCGGCGATAGAGACGTTGGCGCGCAGCTATCTGGCTCATGGCATCTCCTTAGGCTTTGTGGCAGGTGAAATCTTTGGCAAAGTTGTAGGAGGTTTGCCATTAGGAAATAGCGCTGCTCCAGGAATAATTTTATTACCTTTCACGCCAAAAATCGTGTCATAAATCTGGCGCACGCTCACTCCAGAAGTTGCTCCACCAAATCCGCCTTGTCCCACCATTAAGACAACTGCATATTCCGGATTATTACTTGGGGCAAATGATGCAAACCACGAAGTGTCATCTTTAAGTGATCCGTTGGCGTTTCGACCAAAGACTTGGCCAGTTCCAGTTTTTGCGCTTACTTCAATTGGGAAACCCTCAAACACACGTCTACCAGTGCCGTTTACAACTACTTCTCGAAGTGCACCTTGTAAGAATTTAATTGTCGAAGGTGCAGCAGTAAGAGTTCCTAATTTCTGGGGCTCAATAGTTTTAATAATGGTTCCATCAGTTTTAACAATTGCTTTACCAACGGTGGCCTGCCAGATAGTTCCACCGTTAGCGATAGCTGCATACATCTGAGTTAACTTAAGCGGAGTAACAACGGTGTCACCTTGACCGATAGAAAAGTTAACCGCATCTCCAGCACGTACCTTGTCGCCATCAATACAGTTTTCAGCAGCAAGCTGAATAAGAAACGGAGTCTGTTGGGCCTTGGTTGCGCGTGTTTTGTAGTTGCAATAAAAATCTTTATTCTGCTGGAACCAACTCTTTTTGTAAGCGCGATCAGCTAATCGTGACGTTGATTCAGAGGGTAGATCAATCCCCACTTTTTGAGGAAGATGAAAGCTTTGCGCAGCTTTAAAGAAATAGTCGTTTGGGCTGGACTTTGGTCGCATACCGCCATCGCGCAGCCACTCGTCAAATGCAATTTTGTACCAGACGGTGTCACAAGAAAGTGCAATTGCTTTCTTCAAGTTCATTCGACCCTGGTTTTTGCTGTCATAGTTTTGGAAAGCACGGTTACCAATTTGAACTTCTGACGGGCAGTCATAATTACCGTTGAGGTCATAACCGGCCGAAGCTGCAGCAACAGTTGAGACAATTTTAAAAGTTGATGCGGGGGCAAATAAACCCTGCAGCGCACGGTTAAGTGCGGGCACAGCCTTTTTCTCACTGAAAAGATCTGAAGCTTCCTGAACTGTTAAACCCTTTTCAAATGCATTGGGATCATAAGTTGGATATGAGGCCAGCGCGAGAATTCGCCCAGTTCTAACATCCATCACTACGGCAGCACCTGAATCAGATGTATATCCATTTGCACGACCGCGTTTGACTGCGTCCGCCAGCGCTTTTTCCGTTGAGGCTTGCAGACGGGCATCCAAACTTGTTATTAAGTGAAGGCCCGCAATTGGTTTTGTATTTTGACTCTCACGGGTAATTGCTTCTTTACGGTCAACAATAACTGTGCGTATACCAGGGGTACCTCGCAAGAAAGAATCGTATTGAATCTCCAAGCCAGATTTACCAATAGTTTCACTTCTAAAATACTGCTTGCCATTTCCTTTAGCTAAATCATTATCAGTTAATGGCCCGACATATCCCAAAACATGAGCGCCGTTAACTCCGACAATTCCTGGATAGTTACGAATTGAAATAGGTTGAGCATCTACGCCAGGAAATTGATCAGAGCGTTCAACAATCTGCAAGGCAATATTGGGATCGGCTTCTTTGGTAATTGGAATCGGCTGATATCTAGATCCAGTCCAGCATCCCGCACGTTGGCCCTTAGGCAGTTCACCACACAAGCGTGTATTTGTGTAGACATCGCTGTAATTAAGATTCAGAAGCTTGGCAACGCGTTGCAATACAGCAACACCTTTATCTGGCTGCTTATCTATGGCGATTCGATCAATAGTGATAGCCAATCCCACTTTATTAAGGGCTAATGGCACGCCATATCCATCCACAATTAACCCGCGTGTAGCAGGGGCTATAACATCGCGACTTTGGATACTCAGCGCTGCATTTCGATATTTAGGTCCAGCCGCAATTTGCAGATAAAACAAGCGACCAAATAATGCAGCAAGCAAAGACACTATAAGGATTTGTACTACAAGCAAACTCAATCGGGAGCGTTGGTTCATAGCGATGATCGCGTTTCAAAGACTAAATTATGCAGAAATGAAAATACGGGAAGAACAATGGGCATAATAACTACAGTCCAAATCGCATTTCCCAACAACGTAAGCAAGATTTGACCAAAACTTCCCGTTGCTACTCCTAACAATGCACCACTTGCAACAAAGCAAATCTCTGCAATCAGACTGGCCATAACTACAAAGAAGATAACGCCTAATGGATTTCCATTAATATTTCCGTCGCCGTAACCAAGGTAAGAAACGCCATAACAAATGAGAATCATGATCAGGGTCCATTGACCAACTGGCCCACCTGAACTCTGTGACATGTCCATCAAAAAACCTGCAGCAAAACCAGTAAGTGCCGCGATTTCAGGTGTACTTATCACGGCCCATACCAAAGCAAAAATCATGAATAGAGAGAATCCCCCACCAGGAAGTTTGAACTGATTCACAACTGCTTCTTGAAAAAGATAGATGAAAAAGATAATTGGTGCAGACAGAGAAAGCTGACGAGTCAACATTGTGCGTTACTTCGTTGGAGACGGTGAAGGTGTTACATAAATCGTAACCGTTGGAATTGGAGTTGGAACTGGCTTTGGTGGAATCAACGCATCACCAGGATTATTTACTGGCCCACCAACCACGACAGCTAATACGCCAAGTGTTGAAAAATTTGTGTAGTAACGGACGGCTCCGCTTTGTGCGATTTCACCAGCAGAATTATCTACTGATGTTACATAACCAACTGGAACACCAGGCACAAATGGCCGATTAGCAATACTTCCACGGGCTAATAAAACATCGCCAGCTTTAACTGTTGTTAAATTATCAAGTAGCTGCAGAGACCCTGAGCGCGATCCGCGGCCCGACAAAATACCGATTTGTTGTGTGCCAGCGATACGAACACCGATTTTAAATGAAGGATCTGTCGCTAGCATTATTAGGGCTGTAGTCGGATAAACATCTTTAACAACACCAGCAATGCCAAACTCTGAAAGCACAGTCATATTTTTCTTTAAGCCTGCATTTGATCCGCTATCGATGGTCACGGTCTGAGAAAAGGATTGACTAGAACCCTGGCTAATCACACGCGCATTCACAACTTTGTACCCAGCTTTTCCAGCTAAATCCAAAATGCCCTTTAATTGATTTAATTGAGAATCAGCGTTTTTGCGATTAAGTAAAGTTGCTTTTAACTTGGCATTATCAGCGCGTAATTTTTCAAGCTGACTTCTTGTGCGACCAAGATGCGTGACTTCTGAGACGAAGTTTTTAAAAGGCGAAATAACTGTACTGCCGGCTTTCTGGAAAGGTGAGAGAACCGTCTGTGTACCTTGGCGAGCTCCGTTGAGAATAGAAACTCCACGCAAATCTAAAGTGATTAGAAATAGTGCAGTTACGATTAAAGTGATTAAAAGAAGACGGGTACGACCCTCTCCGCCGTAACGCATCTTCTAATAAACCTATCGACGTGGTTCGGAGATTAAGACCTTCTCTAAAGCCTCAAACTCTTCGATACATTTTCCAGAGCCCTCAACAACAGCGTCCAATGGACGTTCTGCAATATGAATTGGCATTCCAGTTTCTTTCCGAAGACGTTCATCAAGACCCTTAAGAAGTGCACCACCACCAGTAAGAACAATTCCGCGATCCATCAAATCTGATGCGAGCTCGGGAGGTGTCTTATCCAGCGTGCTCTTTACAGCGTTAACAATTGCATTTACTGGCTCTTCAAGAGCTTTGCGAATTTCTGCTGCAGACACAACGATTGTCTTAGGTAGCCCTGTTGCTAAATCGCGGCCACGAATTTCTGCATCGTTTTCTCCAGCTAATGGATAAGCAGAACCGATAGCCATCTTGATTTCTTCAGCTGTTCGCTCTCCCAAAAGTAGCGAGAATTCACGCTTAACCCAGTTAATAATCGATTGATCAAGTTCATCTCCACCAACACGAATCGAAAGAGAACAAACAATTCCGCCCAATGAAATAACGGCAACTTCAGTAGTTCCTCCGCCAATATCTACAACCATATTTCCTGTTGGTTCGTGAATTGGAAGTCCAGCACCGATAGCTGCTGCCATTGGTTCTTCAATAATGTAAACCTTGCGTGCACCAGCGGCATATGCAGCATCTTTTACTGCGCGCTGTTCAACACCAGTGATACCTGATGGAACGCAAACCACGATACGAGGCTTAGCCAAGTAGCGGCGGCGGTGAACCTTTTGAATAAAGTAACGGAGCATGCGCTCGGTTGTCTCAAAGTCTGCGATAACGCCATCTTTGAGTGGACGAATAGCAACAATATTTCCTGGAGTACGGCCAATCATCTTCTTGGCTTCAAGACCCACGGCCAAAATTCCACCAGTATCTTGGTTGACGGCAACTACTGATGGCTCATTCAAAACAATTCCGCGTCCGCGAACATAGACAAGCGTGTTCGCAGTACCGAGGTCTACGGCCATGTCACGGCCGATAAAGGACATTTTGCTTTGTGAACTCATACTTCTGTACTCCTTGATTATTTAGGGAAGAAAATTTGAATTTCGCGCGGAGCAGATTCTGGTGAATCAGAGCCGTGAACAATATTCTGAACAACTTTTGTACCTTGATCACGAGCTAAGTCACCACGGATAGTTCCAGGTGCTGCAACTGTTGGATCAGTAACACCAGCTAAGGAACGAAAACCTTCGATAACGCGATTACCAGATGCAACCATTGCAACAATTGGTCCTGACATCATGAACTCAACAAGTGGTTCATAAAATGGCTTACCAATATGTTCTGCATAGTGTTGTTCGAGTAATGCGCGATCTGCGTTGAGCATGCGCAACGCTTCGATTGAATATCCCTTTGCTTCAACACGAGAAATCACTTCGCCAACTAAGCCGCGACGGACGCCGTCTGGCTTTACGAGGATCAGGGTTTTCTCAGTGCTCACCTACCTAGTCTATTAGGGGTTTTCGCCTGCCTGCGCCATGAGGGCCGCGCGAGCAGCTTCCCCTTTTCGGCCCACAACGATGGCTGCGACCCATAGCCCTACGAAAATCACCCCGACAAGAAAATAGGACGGGACCACAAAGCCAAATGCAATCATGAAGATCTGCAGCCCTGAGCCGATATAGAAACCTGAAGGTCGCTTGAGAGTTCCGGCAGTAAGAAAAAGAAGAAGCGAAATTATTGAACCATAAATAAGTGCGGCGTTGGAATGGTCTTTGGTTGCAAGCAAAATTGCAAAACCTAAAGCCAAACTCTCCATGACCAGAACAGATGCACCTAAAACTCTCACTTTGCAAACTTCTTTCGCAGATATGAACGGGCTTCACCGACTGTGACTACAGATCCCGTCACAATAATTCCAACAGTGTCCTCACTGAGTGGTCGGACTGCATCGGTTACTGCTCGATCGAGCGCCTTGTCTAAATCAGGTACTTCAAAAACACGATCATTGCCAAAGATAGTTGATGCCAACTTTTCTAAATGTGAAGATGACATGGCGCGAGGTGAACTACTTTGGGTCACGATCACATGGTCGACGATTGGTTCTAACTCTTTCAAAATGCCCTCGGCATCTTTATCGCCAAAGATTCCTACCACTGCCACAATCTCATCAAAATTAAACTCACTCATTAAAGTGTCAGCAAGAGCCTTGGCACCATGAGGATTATGGGCAGCATCTAAAATTACAGTTGGATCACGATGGACAACTTCGCATCGACCTGGTGAAGTTACTGCGGCAAAACCTGCTCGCACGGCTTCGATGTCCAAAGGTTGATCACCAAAGAACGCTTCAACGGCAACTAAGGCACTTGCTGCATTAGCAGCTTGGTGTTTTCCGTGTAGCGGCAAGAAAATCTCATCGTAGGTGTCATGCAAACCGGCAATAGTAAGGAGTTGTCCACCAACAGCTATGGCGCGTGAGGCAACTGAATATTCAATTCCTTCGCGAACAACATCGGCGCCAACTTCAGCAGCTTTTCTAATTAATTCTTTTGCAGCTTCTGGTTCTTGTTGGGCCAAAACAATAAAGCCACCCTCTTTAATAATTCCGGCTTTAGTTGCTGCAATTTCATGGAGCGTATTACCCAGATATTCCATGTGATCTAGGCCAATTGGCATGATTACTGAAACATCGGCATCAACAACATTTGTTGCATCCCATTGCCCGCCCATACCAACTTCAATGACTGCGACATCAACTGGATGCTCGGCAAAGGCAGCAAAGCCCAAAGCTGTAATTGCTTCAAAGAAAGAGATGGGATGTTCAAATTTTGTATCCATTAAATCTAGATAAGCAGCAATATCGTTGTAAACAAAGATCAATTCTTTCGGATCAATTGGTTCACCATTGATGGAAATACGTTCTAGGTAGGTTTCAAGGTGTGGGCTGGTGAATCGCCCAGTGCGCAAACCATGAGCAAACAAGAGCGAATCAATCATCCGAGTTGTAGTGGTCTTACCGTTAGTTCCACCCACATGAATCGTTGGATAGGTCAGCTGCGGAGAACCCAAAATATCTACAAGGGCTGCAATTCGATCGGTAGTTGGATCAATACGAACTTCGGGCCATCTAGCTAATAACGCTTTCTCAATGGCATCAATGCGTTCTTGGTCGTCAGGGGAAATAATCATGCTTGTGGCAGTGTTGCAAGTTGGGCAGTTATTCGTTCAATATCAGCACTTGTCTTAGCTAAACGTTCACGAATTTCAACGACAACGCTCTCAGGAGCCTTTGCCATGAAACCATCGTTATTTAACTTAACTTCGGCGGTTTGCTTATCTTTAACAGCTGCGGCTAAATCTTTTTCAAGACGCGCACGCTCTGCAACAATATCGATTGATCCAGTTAAATCAAACTCCACTTGAACAGAACCAATCTCAACCTTGGCACTTGGTGTTATATCTGAAAGTTCAAGTCGCAAAACAAATGCCATCGCACTTGCATAATCAGCGATTGCTCCCTTTGCTATGAATCTGGCTGGAATTTTCTGTGAAGTTTTAATTCCTTGATCGTTACGGAATCTGCGCACATCAGTGATGATCTCTTGCATCTCTGCAACTAACTTCTCTGAAGCCTTATCCGCATGGGAAGCATCAGATGTTGGCCACTGGGCAATAACTAGTGACTCTCCCCCAGTAAATGTGGTCCACAGCTCTTCAGTTATGAACGGCATTACTGGATGCAAAAGTCGCAAAAGCTGATCCAATACATGACCAAGTACACGTTTGGTATTTGCTGAGTTAGTTCCAGCAAAGGTTTCCTTGGAAAGTTCTAAGTACCAGTCACATAAATCATCCCAAGCAAAGTGATACAAAATTTCACACGCACGCGCAAACTCATATTTTTCAAGAAGAGAATCGACTTCGCTAATTGTTTCACTTAGTCGGCTAAGGATCCATTTATCAACAGCATTCAGTGAAGCAACTGCAGGCATGTCACCTTCAACGGTTGCACCATTCATCATGGCAAAGCGCGTCGCGTTCCACAGCTTGGTGGCAAAGTTACGGGAACCGCCAATCCAATCTTCAGCCAAGGCTTGATCCGTTCCAGGATTAGCTCCGCGAGCTAAGGTAAAGCGCAAAGCATCCGCGCCGTACTTATCCATAAATTCAATGGGATCAATTACATTTCCGCGGCTCTTAGACATCTTCTTACCAAATTGATCACGAACTAAACCGTGCAACATGATTGTTTTAAATGGTGGAACGCCATCCATGGCAAATGTGCTCATCATCATCATGCGCACAACCCAGAAGAACAAGATGTCATAGCCTGTAACCAGAACTGAAGTTGGATAGAACTTTGCAAGATCAGCTGTTTTTTCTGGCCAACCAAAGGTTGAAAAAGCCCATTGGCCTGAAGAAAACCACGTATCTAGAACATCTGGATCTTGTGTGTACCCAGCAGGTGCGTTTTCACCTGGACCAACAACAACGACATCATCATTTGGTCCATACCACACTGGAATTCGGTGACCCCACCACAGTTGGCGAGAAATACACCAGTCATGCATGTTGTCTACCCAATCAAAATAACGCGGTTCTAATTCTTTAGGTTCAATAGTTACTGAACCATTACGCACTGCATCTGCAGATGCCTTTGCAAGTGGTGCAACTTTTACGAACCACTGCTTTGATAAACGTGGTTCAACGGTTGTATCGCAACGAGAACAGTGACCAACTGCGTGAATATAAGGACGCTTTTCGGCAACGATGCGACCTAATGAGCGCAGTTTTTCAACTACAGCTACGCGTGCTTCAAAGCGATCCATTCCATCAAATTCAGTTCCCGTGCCATCCATAACACCATGCTCATTCATGATGACAACAAAAGGAACGTTGTGGCGAACAGCCATCTCAAAGTCATTGGGATCATGGGCTGCAGTTACCTTAACTGCACCAGTTCCAAAATCAGGATCAACTAATTCATCGGCAATAATTGGGATCATTCGATTAACAAGTGGTAACAAAACCATTGTGCCAACCATGTGCTTGTAACGGGGATCATCTGGGTGAACCGCTACCGCGCCATCGCCCATCATTGTTTCAGGTCGAGTTGTTGCAACCGTGATGCTCTGTTCACCTTCGCCATATCGCACTGAAACGAATTCGCCAGCATCATCTTGGTGTTCTACTTCAATATCTGAAAGAGCAGTTAAACAACGAGGACACCAGTTAATAATTCGTTCGGCGCGATAAATTAATCCTGCATCATGCATTTTCTTAAATAATGTAACAACCGAGTTAGACATTGCTTCATCCATTGTGAATCGCTCGCGCGACCAATCCACTGATGATCCTAAGCGCTTCATCTGTTCAAGAATTGCTCCACCAGATTCGCCCTTCCATTCCCAGACTTTGCTAACAAAAGCCTCACGACCAAGATCGTGACGAGATTTACCATCTGAAGCTAACTGCTTTTCAACAACGTTCTGTGTTGCAATTCCTGCATGGTCCATTCCTGGTAGCCAGAGAACTTCAAAACCTTTCATGCGCTTCATGCGTGATAAACAATCTTGCAAAGTTTGATCGAGGGCATGACCAATATGTAGAACGCCAGTTACATTCGGTGGCGGAAGAACAATTGAAAATGCAGGTTTACTTGAGGCCGCATCAGCAGTGAAATAGCCAGCACTTACCCATTTTTTATACAGGGTTGCTTCGATATCAGCTGGTGAAAAACTGGAAGCTAGGTCGCCGGACATGAGGAGCAGTCTAGATTATGCGCTCTTCTCTTCCTGACCCTTTGCTGCGCGTGAGCGCTTTGGAATATCGCCAGTTCGTTTAATGAATTCAGGTTGCGCTCCATTTTCGATGCAATCTTTGTTTACAACGACCTTTGCTACATCTGCGCGGCTAGGTACGTCATACATCACACTTAAAAGCACAGATTCCATGATTGCTCGAAGGCCACGTGCACCCGTTCCGCGATCAAGGGCAAGGTCTGCAATTGCATCCAGTGCTGGGGCATCAAATTCAAGTTCTACGTTATCAAGATCGAACAAGCGTTGGTATTGCTTCACTAGTGCATTCTTTGGTTCAGTTAAAATCTGCATCAGCGCTTCTTTGTCTAAGTTCTCAACACTAGTTAGAACTGGCAAACGTCCAATGAATTCAGGAATCATTCCAAACTTCAATAAATCCTCAGGCATAACATCAGCAAAAATGTCTTTGCGATTCTTGTCTGCGGCATCTTGCAAAGTTGCATTGAACCCAACGCCTGATTTACCTACACGGCTTTCAATAATTTTTTCTAGGCCAGAGAAAGCTCCGCCAACAATGAACAGGACATTGGTTGTATCAATCTGAATAAACTCTTGATGAGGGTGCTTGCGTCCACCTTGTGGCGGTACTGATGCAACTGTTCCTTCTAAAATCTTGAGCAAGGCTTGCTGAACGCCTTCACCGGAAACATCTCGGGTAATAGATGGGTTTTCAGATTTGCGTGCAACTTTATCAATTTCATCGATGTAGATAATTCCAGTTTCAGCTTTTTTAACATCATAATCCGCAGCTTGTAAAAGCTTGAGCAAAATGTTTTCAACATCTTCGCCAACATAACCGGCTTCAGTAAGCGCGGTGGCATCAGCGATGGCAAATGGAACGTTGAGCATGCGTGCAAGCGTCTGTGCCATTAATGTCTTGCCGCAACCGGTTGGGCCAAGTAACAAAATATTTGATTTAGCTAATTCGATTTGATCTTCACGGTTTCCACTTTGGACACGTTTGTAATGGTTATAAACGGCAACAGATAGAGATTTCTTTGCGCGGTTTTGCCCGATTACATATTGATCTAGGAATTCAAAGATTTCTTGTGGCTTTGGAAGTTCGGCTAAGCCAAGTGAGGATGCCTCGGAAAGTTCTTCAACGATGATCTCGTTACAGAGTTCGATACATTCATCGCAGATATAAACGCCTGGACCAGCAATAAGTTTCTTAACTTGCTTCTGAGTTTTTCCGCAGAAGGAACACTTGAGCAAGTCGCTAGTTTCGCCGATTCTGGTCATGGGTAAATTTTAGATTCTTATGCCGATTTATGTGCGGGTTTTTACGCTTATCGTTGTTCGCCCTGAGAATAATTGGTGGGTGCTTTCATGTCCTTAACACCAGGAACCAGTAAAACAAGAACGCACACAATGACATGGAAAATTGATGCACCGATCAGTAGTTCCTTTTCACCAAATACAGATACCGCTGGTCCGACAAGGGCCATCCCTAGTGGCATTAATCCTGTTGTTCCCATGTAGTCGATACTAAATACACGACCTTGTAGTTCTTGTGGAATTTCGCGCTGGATTGCAGAGTTCCAAAAAGCCTCCCATGGTCCAACAGAAAGTCCCGCAAGCAGATAAGAAATCGTTACAAAGTATTCATTTATAGGAAATGCCAACGAAAGAGGTGCAATTACTATTAACATCCAAATTAAAACTGAGACCTGACCTTCATGTTTCACCTTTATGCGGCCAAAAATAATGGCAGAAACAATTGCACCCACCGAAAAGGCGGTAGCAGAAAGCGCAAATACTGTATTGGTATGAAATTCACGCCTGCTGATGATGGGAAGTAATACTTCTTCGGCAGCTAAAACAACCATCAGTTGGACCGATGCCATTGCAATCATCGCTCCTACCCATTTTATCTTCCATACCGTGTGCAGACCTTCACGCAGCTCAGTAAAGAAGGGCTCTTGTTCTTTTCTATCAGTATTAACATCTTCTTTAATGTGAGCCAAAAAGTATGTGCCACAGGCAAAGGCCACAGCAGTAAATAGAAATGTCATACGACCACCAATGAGAAATACTGAAAGTCCACCAATTCCAGGGCCAACAATTGATGCCATTCGAATAACAACTCCACGAGCGACGTTTCCTGCGGGAAGTTTTTCTGCTGGCAATAGTGAAGGCAGAAATGCACCCGCTGAAGCTGCAGCAAATGCATCACCGATTCCCATAACAAAGACCATCACTCCCAATAAATAGTGCGGCATAGAAGGAGCTGAAAAGAAAACTAGTGAAAATACGATGAATGCTCTAAATAGATCTGCGGCAATCATGACTTGCTTGCGGGGCAAACGATCGGACCAAACGCCGGCAAATGGTGCAAAAATTACGCCAGATAAAATTCGTGCACCAAGAATGAGACCAAGAGTCGTTGCACTTCCGCCCGCATCAAGAATTGTTACAGCAAGTGCAATAGGAAATGCTGTTGCACCAAGTACGAAAATAGTTGTAGAAAACCAAAAGAGACGGTACCCCTTGTAAGACCAAAGGGAACCCGCCTCAAATAGTTTCATGCAAATGTTTTACTTGGCTGGTTTAGCCTTACGTGATGCCAAAACCTGATCAATGATTCCGTACTCAACAGCTTCTGCCGCTGTAAGAATCTTGTCGCGTTCAATGTCTTTGCGAATCTCTTCAGATGACTTCACAACGTGGCGTGACAAGAGATCTTCTTGCAGGCGAGTGATTCGATCAATTTCGCGAGCTTGAATTTCGATATCAGATGCCTGACCGCCACCTTCTGATGAAGGTTGGTGAATCAAGATACGTGAATGCTCGAGTGCGTAACGCTTGCCCTTTGCACCGCCAGCAAGGATTACTGCTGCTGCAGATGCTGCTTGACCCAAGCAAATTGTGCTGATGTCTGGGCGTACAAACTGCATGGTGTCATAAATTGCTGTTAGCGCCGTGAAAGATCCACCAGGTGAGTTGATATAGATCATGATGTCGCGATCTGGATCCATAGATTCCAGAGTCAATAGCTGGGCCATAACATCATTAGCAACAGTGTCATCGATTGGCTGACCCATAAAAATAATGCGCTCTTCAAATAGTTTTGTGTATGGATCTTGACGCTTGTATCCATACGCAGTTTTTTCTTCAACAGTTGGAAGAACGTATCGTGAGTTAATCTCTTGAATCGTCATTACTCTTTTCCTCCAGTGATTTGTCCCAAAGAAGTGACTACGTGATCTACAAAGCCATAATCCTTTGCATCAACGGCGTTGAACCAATTGTCACGATCTGAATCTGCAAGAATCTTTTCTAGAGTCTGACCAGTGTGCAAAGCATTGAGCTCTGAAAGAGTTTGCTTTGTAATCGCCATCTGTTCAGCCTGAATACGAATATCAATTGCGGTTCCACCAATTCCGCCAAGTGGCTGGTGCATCAAGATACGAGAGCTATTGGTTGCATAACGCTTTCCCTTTGCTCCTGATGTAAGAAGGAACTGACCCATTGATGCAGCCATTCCAAAGGTGACTGTGGCGACATCATTTGGAATTAACTCCATTGTGTCGAAAACAGCCATACCCGCAGTTACGGACCCACCAGGTGAGTTGATGTACATGAAAATATCTTTCTTTGGATCCAAAGAAGATAGAAGAAGTAATTGAGCACAAACCATATTGGCCATGTCATCGCGGACTTCACCTGACAAGAAAACAATGCGCTCTTCAAGCAAGCGGTTGTAAATCTGGTCCTTCATTTTGCTTTCTAAATCCACGTCAATTGCCTCCTGTATTTATTACCTGTAGTGACCTTAACAATGTTGTGGACTAAATGCTTCCCAATATCGTCAAAAAGGAGCGTGAAGGGGGTTGTGTTCGCTCAGGGCTAAAGCGATAAGGCTAATTATTCAGAAACGGCTGGCGCTTCTTCAATCAAATCAGCAGGTGATGGCTGTGGACGCAATGCTTCTAGATCGATAACTGCGCCAGATGCATCTTTAACTGTGACGCGGCCAAGAGCAGATGCCAACGCTTTTGCGCGAGTAACTTCTGCAACCAACTGTGAAATCTGACCAGCTTTTTGAAGTTCTTCCGCGAACTGCTGAGGAGCCATGCCATAGCGCTGCGATGTACGAACCAGGTACTCAGTTAATTCAACTTCAGTAACTTGAACATCTTCGGTTTGCACGATGGCATCTAGCAAGAAATCTGACTTAAGTGATGCGCGGACTTCGCCATCAACTTCTGCGCGGTGAACGTCATCTTCCATACGGCCTTCACCTTCGAGGTGATCATTTACTTCTGCCTCAACAAGATTTTCTGGGACTGGAATATCAAGATCTGCCAAAAGTTTTTCAACTAGGCGATCGCGAGCCTGAGTTCCTTGTTCCATCTTCTTAACACGGCCAAGGCGCTCGCGGAAATCTTCGCGAAGTTCTGCAAGTGAATCAAACTCTGAAGCAAGCTTTGCAAATGCATCATCAACAGGAGGAAGTTCGCGTTCTTTAACTGCTTTAACTGTTGCTTCCACTTCGCCCTTTTCGCCCTCTTGCTGGCCAACAAGCTCGGTATCAAAGCGCTTAGTATCGCCAACATTCATACCAATCAAAATTTCATCAAGACCAGGGATCATCTTGTCTGAACCAACTTCGTATGAAAGATCATTAGCTTGTCCACCTTCAACGCTTTCGCCATTGATAAAGGCATTCATATCTAGAGTTGCAAAGTCTCCGTTAGTAATTGCACGTTCCACAGTTGTTAATGTTCCAAAACGTGTGCGCAATGACTCAACCTGCTCGTCGATATCTTCTTCAGAAACTGTTACATCATCAACTTCAACAACAATCTTTGAAAAATCTGGCAAAACTACTTCTGGGCGAACATCTACTTCAACAGTAAATACAAGCTTGTCGTTATCTACAAATTCTTTAACATCTACCACTGGGCGACCGATAACAGCAACTGTGTGTTCACGAGCTGCCTGGCCATAGAAATCTGGAAGAGCTGCATTGATTGCCTCATCCAAAACAGTTCCGCGACCGACGCGCTGATCAATCATTGATGCAGGAACTTTGCCTTTACGAAATCCAGGAATATTTACTTGTGTAGCTACTTTCTTATATGCATCAGCTACGTGTGATGACATTTCGCTAAAAGGAACTTCGATATCGAGACGAACACGTGTTGGCGAAAGGGTCTCGATAGTGCTTTTCACAAATGCTCCTAAAGTAAGTTACGAGTTAAAAAGAACTGGTCGGGGCGGGGAGATTCGAACTCCCGGTCTCCTGCTCCCAAAGCAGGCGCGCTAGCCACTACGCTACGCCCCGAGGCGCAATGCAGGAGTCTAGACGAGATTTCACTCATCTCTTACCGACCCAGTACCTTTAGCCCCTACGC
>CAFABC010000022.1_pt1 | contig 19973 bp, 15 predicted proteins | sample 7267741 | NCBI WGS metagenome assembly CAFABC01 (sample SAMEA6814001, study PRJEB35770) | uncultured Actinomycetes bacterium | biome: Freshwater; feature: Freshwater reservoir; material: water | place: Czech Republic | collected 2017-08-18 | depth 30m m | reverse complement strand
TTGCTGCAATTACTGGTGGTCTCTTACACCGCCGTTTCACCCTTACCAACTTTCGTTGGCGGTTTGCTTTCTGTTGCACTAATCCCGCGGATTGCTCCGGGTGGGCGTTACCCACCACTTTGCTCTTTGGAGTCCGGACTTTCCTCGGTGCATTGCTGCAACGCGGTGATCCGGGCGACTCTTCTTACCCATAATTGTAGTCGAAGGATAAGGGCCTACGATTGGCCAATGACAAGCGCTACGTTGCCTAATGACCCTAAATGGAAGCGTGCAAATACTGTTTTTTCAGTGTCTAACCCGTCGGCAGATTTTGCACTCATTGGAATCCCGGCGCATCAATCATCAATATCTCCAACGAATGCCCACCAAACTCCTGGCGCTGTACGAGATGCTTTAACTCGATACTCAACATTTTCAACTTCTGCAGCAATAGATATTGCAGGGCTTACTTACACTGATTTAGGTGATGTGAATTCTCCAGATGGTGTTGAAGGTAATGCACGGGTTCACGCAGCGGTGAAAGATACGTTAAATAACCATAACTTACTTGTTGCACTTGGTGGAGATAATTCAATTACTTACTCTGTGGCTTCGGGTTTGTGGGCCAATTTATCTAACGTTGGGCTTATTACTTTTGATGCGCACCACGATCTTCGTGACGGCAATTCAAATGGATCGCCTATTTGGCAGTTAATTCAGGCAGGCCTACCCGGAAAAAACATTGTGCAAATTGGTATTGCTGACTTTGCTAATAGCGCCGATTACAGTGCGCGCGCTAAAGAAAATGGAATTACTGTTATTTCACGTGCCGAGCTTCGCACGCGTTCAATGGCAGAAGTTGTTAAGCAAGCCTTAGAAATTGCAGGTGCTGGCGGCCGCGAAATCTACGTTGACCTTGATGTAGATGTTTGTGATCGCAGTGTTGTTCCTGCCTGTCCTGCAGCGATGCCAGGTGGAATATCTGCTGATGAATTGCGACAAGGTGCATTTTTAGTTGCTGCTGATAAGCGGGTACGTGCAATTGATATTACTGAAATCGATGCATCCCTTGATACGCCAGATCAGCGTACTGTGCGATTAGCAGCGTTACTTGTTCTTGAAGCTGCTGCGGGCCTTGCTTCTAGATAAGTTCTTTAACAACTTCTTTGGCTGCAGCAACGACTGCACCTGAATTAACTAACGCAGTTGCGGCCTCAAGTTCTGGGGAAAGAAAGCGATCTGGTCCGACTCCCCCAACAACTGTGCGAAGTTCTTTTACTACACGGGCAGTTGCAGGTGCAGGTGCTAAGCCGGTGCGAAATTCAATTGCCCTAGCAGCAGTTACTAACTCAATAGCCAAGATGCGCGCCAAGTTATCTACAACTTTGCGCAATTTGCGCGCAGCAGACCAGCCCATAGAAACGTGATCTTCTTGCATTGCAGATGATGGAATTGAATCCACACTTGCCGGAGTTGAAAGGCGTTTGTTTTCACTTACTAATCCAGCTTGTGTGTATTGCGCAATCATCAAACCTGAATCCACACCTGGATCATGGGCCAAAAATGGTGGCAGGCCAGCAGAACGGTGCTGATCAAGTGCTCTATCTGTTCGGCGCTCTGCCATAGAACCTAAATCCGTTGCAGCTATTGCAAGGAAATCTAAAACATAACCAACAGGTGCGCCATGGAAATTACCATTTGATTCAACGCGGCCATCAGGTAATACAACTGGGTTATCAATTGAACTTGCTAGTTCGCGCGCGGCAATTGTTGACGCATAAGCAATCGTGTCGCGGACCGCACCTGCAACTTGTGGGGCACAGCGCAACGAATATGCATCTTGCACGCGTGAATCATTTTCGCGGTGCGATGCAACTATCCCAGAGCCCTTTAACAGTGCAAAGATATTTGCAGCACTTACAGCCTGACCAACTTGCGGGCGAAGTGGTCCATGCAAATCTGGAGCAAATACTCGGTCAGTGCCAAGCAAACCTTCAATACTCATTGCCGTTGTTATGTCGGCAACCATGCAAAGCTGTTCAAGATCGGCACATGCCATGATCAACATACCCAGCATTCCATCGGTGCCATTTATTAGTGCAAGACCTTCTTTAGCCTCTAATTCAATTGGCTTTATACCTGCAGCATTCAAAGCTTGCATGGTTTCCATTTCAACACCATTAGCATCGTGTACGCGACCTTCACCCATTAATGCAAGTGCGCAATGTGACAATGGTGCTAAATCTCCGCTGCATCCCAATGAACCAAACTCCGGAACAACTGGAGTAATACCCTTATTCAAAAAATCCACATAAGACTGCGCTAAAGCAACGCGCACACCAGTGCGACCAGATGCCATTGTGCGAAGTCGCAAGAACATCAGCGCACGTACAACTTCGCGCTCAATTGCAGGACCAACACCTGCTGCATGTGAGCGAATCAAAGATTTCTGCAATTGGGCGCGATCTGCCACATCAATATGACGATTAGCAAGGGCGCCAAAGCCAGTAGATACACCGTAAACAGGAATTCCCCCGGCGGCATAACCTTCAATATATTTTCTCGAAGCTTTCATCGCATCAATGGATGCGGGTGAGAGTTCAACTAATGCGCCATGTCGTGCAACATCTACGACATCGGCAAATGTTGTGCCAGATGTTGAGAGCGTTACGGTCTTATTTGATTTGGAGGCCATCGCGCCATACCTGTTCTACTAGTTGAACACCCGGGCGGTAAGCCAAGTGAATGTATGAATCTGCATTAAGAATTGAAAAATTTGCTCGGGCACCTTCAAAGAGATGGCCAATATCATCACGCCGCAGCGCTTTGGCCCCGCCCATAGTTGCCGACCACAGCGCTTGTTCTGGAGAAAAATGCATTTCGCGAACCGCCACAGCAATAATAAATGGCATATTGGTTGTGTATGAGCTTCCTGGATTGCAATCCGATGCAAGAGCCACCGTAATACTTGCTTCAAGTAACGGACGAACATCTGGATAAGCAGAGCGAGTTGAAAATTCGGCACCTGGCAACAATGTTGCTACCGTGTTAGATGTCGAGAGTGCTTCAATATCTTTCTCGCTCACATGTGAAACATGATCAACGGAGGCTGCATCAAGTTCAACGCCTAAGCGAACACCTTGGCCTTCTTGTAATTGATTGGCATGCAAACGTGGCAGTAAACCTTTGGCCATTCCAGCTTTCAAAATTGTGCGGGCATCATCTACCGAGAATGCACCTTTGTCGCAAAAGACATCGATCCATTTAGAAAAAGGCAAGACGGCATCTAACATCGGGCCAGTTACTAAATCTACGTAATCCTTAGGATTCTTTTTGTATTCAACGGGAACAACGTGCGCGCCAAGAAAAGTAGTTTCATCCGTAAAGGTCTGTGCAATTTCAAGAGATCGGCGTTCATCGTTAATGGTTAGCCCGTAACCAGATTTGATTTCGATTGTTGTTGTACCGCTTGAATAAGCCTCATTTAATAGGGATTGGGCGTTCGAACGCAGTAGTTCATCACTTGCACCTCGAGTTTGTTCGACAGTATGTGCAATACCGCCAGCTGTATAACTCTCCCCCAACATACGTGCGCGAAATTCCTTGCTGCGATCTCCAGCAAAAATCATATGTGTGTGGCTATCTACAAATCCGGGTATAACTGCGCGGCCCTTGGCATCCAAGCGGCGCTTGATGTGATGTGTTGGAGCATCCGCATTGGGTCCAGCCCATGCAACAACGCCATCTTCAATTAGCAATGCTGCGTTATCGATTACACCTAACTTTGTACCATCATGTGCCGGGTCATTAGTTACTAACTGACCAATGTTATGAACAAGCGTGCTGGTCATTCAGTATCCAGCATCGGAACATGCACGTGGCGATGTTTAGCAGTGTCAATCGCTAAGTCATATCCGGCATCGGCATGACGAATAACTCCCATACCCGGATCATTTGTTAATACTCGTTCCAATTTTTGTGCTGCAAGCTTTGTTCCGTCGGCAACTGATACTTGGCCAGCATGTATTGAACGGCCCATACCAACGCCACCGCCATGGTGAATTGAAACCCATGATGCGCCAGAAGAAATGTTGACCATGGCATTTAATAATGGCCAGTCAGCAATTGCATCAGATCCATCGATCATCGCTTCAGTTTCACGGTATGGCGATGCAACTGAACCACAATCTAAGTGATCTCGGCCAATAACTATGGGTGCGGATACTTCACCGCGTGCTACTAAATCATTAAATGCTAAGCCGGCTTTATCGCGTTCGCCATAACCCAACCAACAAATGCGTGCTGGCAAACCTTGGAAAGCAACTTTTTCTTGCGCCATTGTGATCCAGCGATGCAGACCTTCATTGTCTGGGAACAAATCAAGAACTGCTTTATCAGTGCGATAAATATCTTTTGGATCTCCAGATAAAGCTACCCAGCGAAATGGACCCTTGCCTTCACAGAAAAGTGGGCGAATATAAGCTGGAACAAAGCCAGGGAAAGCAAAAGCTCTAGTAAAACCACCTTGGCGGGCTTCATCACGGATTGAATTACCGTAGTCAAATACTTCTGCGCCTTTATCCATAAAACCAACCATGGCTTCAACATGTTTTGCCATTGATGCCTGAGAACGCTTAGTGAAATCTGCTGGGTCATCTTTTGCCATGCGTGCAGCGTCATGAACATCAACACCAACTGGAACATATGAAAAAGGATCATGTGCCGATGTTTGATCAGTAACGATATCGATTGGAACGTCCATCGAAAGAAGTAGCGGAAAGAGCTCTGCAGCATTTCCCTCTAAACCAACCGAAAGTGGAACGCGGGCATTTTTTGCTTTTAAAACTCTTTCAATCGCATCATCGACGTTATCTGCGATTTCATCGAGGTATCTAGTTGCAATTCGCTTTTCTAAACGCGTCTTGTCAATATCAATAACTAAACAAACTCCGCCGTTCATCGTTACTGCCAGAGGTTGAGCTCCGCCCATACCGCCGCATCCACCAGTAAGTGTGAGGGTTCCTTGCAAAGTTCCGTTAAAACGTTTTTGCGCAACAGCTGCAAAAGTTTCATATGTGCCTTGCAAAATTCCTTGAGTACCAATGTAAATCCAAGAACCAGCGGTCATCTGTCCATACATTGTTAAACCAAGTTGTTCTAATCGGCGAAACTCTGGCCAATTAGCCCAATCCCCCACAAGGTTAGAGTTTGCGATTAATACACGGGGTGCCCACTCGTGAGTTTGAAATACTCCGACAGGTTTTCCAGATTGAACAAGAAGAGTTTCATCATCATTTAAATTTGTAAGGCTTTTTACAATCGCATCAAAAGATGGCCAGTTACGGGCAGCTTTACCAGTGCCGCCATAGACAACAAGGTTTTCAGGGTGTTCAGCTACTGCTGGGTCCAAGTTATTGTGCAGCATTCGAATCGCCGCTTCTTGTCCCCACCCTTTAGCCGTTAATTGTGAACCAGTTGCCGCATGCAAAATGCGAGAAGACGTTGTCATGGGTGAACACTATCGGGGCAAAGCAAACCTGCAAAGAGGCTAATTACGTAGGCTTTGCGCCCACTCTTGATACTTAACAGATAGTTCTTTAACTGCAGATATTTCTTCGATTTTAGAACGTTCCCCATTTTTTGCGGCATAGAGATCGGCGATTCTAATTGCATGGTTGGGCTTTGAAATTACTTCGATTGAATCTCCTGCACTAATTTCACCATCTTGGATGATTCGAAGATAGGTACCGGGTTTACCTGCGGCCATGAAATCTTTAATTAAAGTTGGCCGCTGCCAAAAGCCAGCAAATACACGACATGGAATACGAGGTTGAGAAACTTCAAGAATAGTTGTTCCAATTTTCCAACGCTCTCCTACCAATGCTTGATTCACATCAATTCCAGAAGTAGTTAAGTTTTCACCAAATCGCCCGTTTGAAATCGATTGGCCAATTTCTTTTTCCCACCAGTCGGCATCTTCGCGGGCATATGCGTATACCGCTTGGTCATATCCCCCATGATGGTTTCGGTCGACAACTACATCTCCGATTACTTCTTGATTAGCAAAGCTCACCGGACCAACTGCACTGCGCTTATCAATCCCCGTTTTGCCTTCACTACCTGTCCATTCACCCTCATGCACAATGCTAGTTATGTTGACAGATAGAACTTTCATTTTTTTACTTTTCTGGGAAGTGACAAGCTACTTGGGATTTACCAATTGTAAGAAGCTGAGGTTCGCTAGTTGAGCAAACATCTTGAGCTTTCCAACAACGTGTACGGAAACGGCAACCTGATGGAGGATTAGCTGGACTTGGTACATCGCCAGTTAAAACAATTCGAGAAGCTTTACGAACTCGCTCTTGCTTTGGATTAGCAAGTGGCACAGCTGAAATTAGCGCCTTTGTATAAGGGTGCTTAGGGTTTTCGAAGATCTCTTCGCGAGTACCAATTTCAACAATCTTGCCCAGGTACATCACTGCTACGCGCGATGAAATATGTGAAACCACAGATAAATCGTGAGCTACAAAGAGATAGCTGAAACCAAATTGAGCACGTAGATCATCAAGTAAGTTAAGAATTTGGGCTTGAACTGAAACATCTAGGGCTGAAACTGGCTCATCTAGAACTACTAATTTTGGACGTGTAACAAGGGCGCGAGCAATACCAACACGTTGGCGTTGTCCGCCCGAGAATTCGTGTGGGTAACGATTACCAAATTCACGAGAAAGTCCGCAGAGTTCGATCATTTCATCGACAGCTGGATCAGAATCATCTTTAGCTAACCCATGCACGATAAGTGGCTCTGCAACAATCTGGCGTACAGTCATACGTGGATTAAGTGATGCGTATGGATCCTGGAAAACAATCTGCATATTTTTGCGCTCTTTGCGAATTTCTTCACGAGAAAGCGTATGGATTTCTTTACCGTTGAAGTAAATCTCTCCATTTGTTGGATCTAATAGACGAAGGATTAATCTGGCAGTTGTAGATTTTCCGCAACCAGATTCGCCAACTAAACCTAAGGTTTCACCCTCGGCAATTTCAAATGAGATTCCATCGACTGCATGGATCTGTCCAACAGTGCGCTTTAGAAGTCCGCGTTGGATTGGGAACTTCTTTTCCAGATTAACGACTCTCAATAATGGTTCGGTCATTTGAGCACCTGCACAAAGTTAGGTTCTGATACACGATGACAGCGCACCATTCGATTAGGGGCATACTCAACTAAATCTGGAACACTTGTCTGACATTTATCAACTGCAAATTCGCATCGCGCAGCAAATGCGCATCCCTTAGGTGGACGTGACATCACAGGTGGTGAACCTGGAATTGTGTAGAGACGAGCACCCTGAACGGCGTCCATCTGTGGAATAGATTTCATTAAGCCCCATGTGTAAGGCATTAATGGGCGTTCAAAGAGATCATCAACTGGTGCTTCTTCAACGATTCGACCGCCATACATAACTGCAACGCGATCACAGATTCCGGCAACTACGCCTAGGTCGTGCGTGATCAGAAGAACTGCAACATTTAATTCGCGGGCAGATTTCTCTAAAATCTCAAGGATTTGCGCTTGAATAGTTACATCTAGGGCAGTAGTTGGTTCGTCAGCAATTAATAGTTCTGGGTTACATGACAAAGCCATTGCAATCATTGCACGTTGGCGCATTCCACCTGAAAATTGATGCGGATAATCATCTACGCGCTGCTTTGGATTTGGCATTCCGACTAAATTCAACATTTCAATTGAACGCTCTTTAGCTGCTTTAGCTGAAATGCGCTCGTGTACACGGATCATTTCGGAGATCTGATGACCAATTGTGTACACCGGATTCAGTGAAGTCATTGGATCCTGGAAAATCATGGAGATTTCGCCACCACGAATTTCGCGAAGTTCGCGGTCAGGAGTTGTGAGTAAATCAATCCCCTTCCACAAAATGCGACCTTCTGGGTAAACCGCTGGAGGTTTTGGAACTAGACCCAAAATACTCATGGCAGTTACAGATTTACCTGAACCAGATTCACCAACAAGGCCAACGATTTCACCGGGATTAAGAGTTAGCGATGCGCCATTAATTGCTTGGACAACACCGTCTGAAGTGTTGAAGTGAACATGCAGATTATCGATATGAAGTAATGGCTGGCTCACTTGACTCCTCGTAACTTTGGATCAAGTGCATCGCGTAGACCATCACCGATTAAAACAATTGAAAGAGTCAGCAGAACCAAAATTGAACCTGGAATAAAGAATACAAAAGGCTTATCAGTTAAGAAGTTTCGAGAGCTTGAAATCATTACGCCTAGTGAAGGAGTCGGTTCGCGGAATCCAACACCAAGGAATGCGTAAATCGATTCAGATAAAATTGCACCGGCGACTGAGAACGCCAAGACCACAATGATGGGTGGAATTGCATTTGGGCCGATGTGGCGCAAAATAATGCGCTTTGTTGTTGCACCGCTCGCTCGAGCAGCCTCGACGTATTCCAAAGATTTCACTTGCATTACCGAAGCTCGGAAAAGACGCGTCGTGGAATACCAACCTGTGAAAACAAGTGCAGCCACGATGACCCAAAAAGATGAGCCAAATACTGTGATAATTGCAAAGCCAATTAAAACAAAGGGAATTACCTGCCAGGTATCAATGAAGCGGCTAATCAATGTATCAATCCAGCCACCGAAGTAACCAGCTAGGCCACCCAAGGTAACTCCAACAAATACTGAAATAGTAGTAACCACGATGGCAACGGTTAATGAAAGTCGAATACCAAAAGTAACGCGAGTAAAGATGTCACGACCTAGATCATCGGTTCCAAACCAGTGGCCTTTTGAACCAGGGCCAACCAAAATATCTGGCCCTAGGTCGTCATATTTCCAACCACTAATAAATGGTCCAATGATTCCCACGGCTATCAGTAAAACAAGCATGACTAAGCCAACAATTGAAATCTTGTTTCCAAAGAAGCGTTTGCGGACATCTTGCCAATATGAAAGTGAAACTGGGATCTGTTCGAGCTCAGACATTAGTGCACCGCCTTTGAATCGATTTTGATTCGTGGATCAATAAGGGCATAACTTAAATCAACAATTAAGTTAACGATTGCCCCGAAAGCAATAACAACTATTGCAAGGCCCAACACAACTGGGGAATCTTGCGACAAGGCAGAATCTGCAATGGTGGATCCCATACCCGGGAGTGAAAAGACTTTTTCGGTCTGTACAGCAACGCCAAAAATAGCAATCAATGAAGTTCCATAAACAGTAATGACTGGAATCATTGCATTACGAAGCGCATGGTGGAACCAGACTCGGCGCGCAGATAAACCTTTAGCAAATGCGGTACGGATGTAGTCGGCACGCAAGACCTCTAATAACGATGAGCGAAGCATTCGCGCAATGAAAGCGGCATCAACTACTGCAACCACGAGAGCTGGAAGTACTACGCCTTTCCAACTATCACCTGGAATTATTCCTGCGTGCCAGCTTTGAGGCCAGGGTTTAAAGAAGTTGAGCCAATCCCAATGCAATTGGAATGGCAGAACACCGAATAAATACTGCGCAAGAAGACCTGAAACGAATACTGGGATGCCCTGGATTCCCACTGAAAATACAGTACCGATGCGATCTCCCAGAGATCCACGCTTAATAGCACTCGTTAAACCAACGGTTAAAGCAATAATGAGTTGAAGCAAAGCGCCCCAAAAAAGTAAGCGGGCGCTTGTTGAAAGCCCATCGTGCAAAATTGTATTTACTGATTTGTCATTTTTATATGAATAGCCAAGGTCGCCTCTAAATAGGTGACTCCAAAAACGGAAGTACTGCACGTAAGTAGGTTGGTCTAAACCATATTTCGCGGTGATATTTGCCAAAATCTCAGGTGGTAATGATTTTTCACCACTCTTAAGTGAGATTGGATCACCAGGAATTACAAAGAAAAGTGCGAACATCAACGTAACAGCGGCCCAGACAACAATCAGACTCTGGAGCAATCGCTTAATCGTGTATGTAAACATTTCTCACAATCCTACTGGTTTTAGTTCTAGGGGTTAAATCGAAGTGAGGGGCCCCTATTCAGGGACCCCTCACGACGAGGAACTACATATTTCTTATTAGTTTTTTACGATTTGATCGTAAACAACCATTCCAAGTGGACTGATTGGGAATGTAGTAATGCTTGGTGAAAGCACTGTTGCAATTCCACGGTTTACAGTCTGTGTGATCACTACGTCATTACGTAGAGCTTGTATTTCAGCACGACGGTACTGGCTCTGAGCGAATGACTTGTTAGTTGATGAACGAGCTGAGTCAATAAGAGCATCAAATGTCTTACTGTTATAACGCTCTAGGTTGTCGCCATCAATTGACTTTGAGTGAAGTAATGGATACAAGAAGTTATCTGCAATTGCGTAATCGGCAAACCAACCAGCACGAATCATCTGGCCTTGACCCTTACGCATCTTTGAGAAATAAGTACCATCAGCTGCAAATGGATCAAGCTTTGCTGGGATACCGACATCCTTCAAGTTAGCGATAATGATTGAACCAACTTTGTCCCAACCAGCGCCGTCGTTGTATGACAGACGGATTGGTGCAGGAGTCTTGTTACCAAGATCTAACCAACGCTTGTAATCAGCCTTTGCGCCAGCTAGATCGCGAGTATTTGTGAGGCCTTGACCTGAAACATATCCAGGAAGTCCTGGTGGAAGTAGACCTGTAGCAGGCTTACGAACACCTTGGTAGATCACATCTGAGATCTGCTGGCGATCAATCGCCTTTGAGATTGCTGAACGAAGATACTTGTTCTTCGCTCCGCCAACGATTGGATCTTCCCAGTTGAATCCCCAGTAGTCAGTTCCAAGAGTTGACTTAACGCCCTTAGTTCCCCACTTTGTGAGAAGTTCTGTGTAACGACCTGCTGGGATTGGACCGCTGTCGCATTGACCTGAAGCAAATGCATTGTATGCAGCATTTGTGTCAGAGAAAATCTTTGCAGTCATCTTTGAAATAGTTGGTGTCTTTCCACCGTAGTTAGGGTTCGGAACAAGAACAACTTCGCCACCGGCGCGCTTTGTAATTGCTGAAGCCAACATGAATGGACCGTTACCAACGAGCTTTGTTCCATCTTCTTCAACTTTGTCTGTTGCACCAACCATTGTTGTAGGAATTGGTGAGAACACTGAGTGACCAACAATTGATGGCCAGTCTGAAGTTGGGTTTTCCATCTTTACTGTAAGTGTCATTTTGGCATCATCTGCAACTACTGATGATGATGGGAATGCGCCCTTACCTGAAGAGTACGTATTCATTCCAAGAATAAAGTCACCATGGTATGCAACTTCTGAAGCCAACTTGGAATCCATTGAGCGCTTCCAGCCGTTGACGAATGATGAAGGAAGAACTGATTCTCCGTTAGAGAACTTCAAGCCCTTCTTAAGTGTGAAGACCCAAGTCTTTGAGCCGTCAGTTGTCTTCCACTTTGATGCAACTTCACCATAAAGGTTTCCGCTGGCATCTGTGTCTGTAAGACCATCAAATAACATTGTTGCAACGTTTGCACCAACAAGAGTTGATGTTAGAGCTGGATCGATGTGATCAGGCTCGCCTGCTGCAAATAACTGGCAATCGATGAATGCAGGAGCTGTAGCAGCATGAGCTGAAACAACAGTGCCACCAACTGCAAGGCCAACAGCAGCAAGAACTGCAATGCTGCGCTTTCCTAGTGATAGAACCTTCATGTAAACCATCCTTAAATTAACAGCTTTGACGAGGGTCAAAGCATTGAAGAGAAGCCACCAAAAGAACGTGTGGCTTCGAGGGTGGGCCTACTCTAGGCGAAATGAGGCATTTTCCCAATATTCATGCGTAACAAAAGGGTTACAATAGCTGGAATTCAGCGTAAGTGGGACTGCTCATTAAGGGTTCGCAAGGCTCGCAGCCCATCACTTGGCCATATAGAAACAGTGGTGATTGAGCATGGAGAAACATCGATATGAAATATAGATTCTGATGGCGCTCCAACAACTACTTTTGCTGCTGACTTAATTGTTCCGTTGTGCGTTACAACTGCAACACGCTGGCCTGGATATTCGGCAGCGATTTGAGAAAGTGCAGCATCTACGCGCAAGGCCACATTGTCATACGACTCGCCTTCAGGCGGTGCAAATGAAGTTGAACAAACCCAGGCGTGATAATCAGCTGGGTATCTCTCTTTAACCTCATCTATAGATAAGCCATCCCAAATTCCAAATGAACATTCAATCCAAGCGTCTTCAAAGTTAATAGGTAGGCCAGTGGTTCGCGATATTGCTTCGGCAGTTTGGGTTGTGCGCTTCAGTGGAGAAGCAATAAGAACCTCAGGGTTTAACTGTGCAATCGCAGCAGCTACTTTTTCTGCTTGACCTAAACCTGTATTTGTTAGCTCTGGGTTAAGCGGCCCATCTCCTGAAAACTTTTTCATCGGTGTCAATACGGTTTCACCATGGCGAATTAAAAAGATAGTTGTTGATTGTTCTGGATTTAAAAGGCGCTCCGTTAAATAGTTCTGGCGCACTGAAATTATTTCGCCCCCACCTGATTGCTCATCTAAAGCCTTATTAGCGAGGCGATCTGCATGTGAGTTCTCATCACGAGGAATCCATGAATAAGTAACTAGAGATGCAGTGTGAGCATTACGGGCATCTGAGGCCAGCTTTCGCATATCTGCATGCTTGATCTGCCAACGTCCTGACATCTGCTCGACAACTAACTTGCTGTCCATTCGCACATCAACTGTTGCTGCTGGATCTAATGCATTGATTGCCGTTAATCCCGCAATTAATCCGCAATATTCAGCAACGTTATTTGTAGCAATTCCAATAAAGTCATACAACTCGGCAATGATTTTGCCATTTTCAGTAATAACGGATCCATAACCAGAAGGACCAGGGTTGCCGCGTGAACCGCCATCGGCAGTTAAGGAAAAATGACGGGCCATTACTTAAATCCCACGCACCAAGATGCATCGACACTCTTCGCATCGCACAACTTCATCATCTGAGAGTTCTGACATTCGCTTCAATTCGACGGTATTAATTGACAAGTGGCATCCAGTGCAAGTTCCGGCAACTAGCGCAGCGGCACCAGTTCCATTATTTGATGCACGAATTTTTTCGTACAGGGCAATGAGCTCGGGTGAGACTGGCGCAAGTGTTTCTGCCCGCTCTTTTGAAATTGATTCAAGTTCGCCATTGATACGGGCGAGCGCATTTTCTTTGCGGATATTAAGGTCATTAATTTGATCGGTAAAACCAGATTCCTGCGACTGTAATTCATCGATGCGCGCTTTGATTTCATCTACACGCATCATGATTTCAAGTTCAATTTCTTCTAATTCAGACCGTCTTGTATTGAGAGTTCCAACTTCATGCTGTAACTGTTCTAGCTCTTTAGGTGAGGCTGATCCACCAGATAAACGGGCTTCATCACGGGTAATGCGTGTAACAATTTGTTCCACATCACCTTCGGCACGCAAAAGTTCGCGTTTAACATCACTGAGTTCAGTCTCTGCAGCAATGCGTAGATCGCAAGCGTTATGAGATTTTGTTGTAAGAGTTGCTAGCTCTGCAATTTCAGGAAGCGTTGCAGCCGTGTGGTTAAGCGCAGTTGTTTTTTGGTCAAAAGCTGCCACATCAATAATCTGACGTTGATCACTTGGGCTGGCTTTCATTCTCTGCAATCAACCCCTTCTGGCAACTGGTGGGCGCTGAGGGTTTCGAACCCCCGACATTCTCGGTGTAAACGAGACGCTCTACCACTGAGCTAAGCACCCGCGTACTCGGTGATCTGAGTACTGGTGAATCTTACTTCACCATTGTAAAAAGGCTAAATCCTGCGCCTATAACGCAGCGATTGCCGCCTTGTAATCATCGATATTGCGCGCATCACCGAGGCCGTTTACTACCTGCCAGCGCAAGATGCCTGCTTTGTCGATCACAAAAGTTCCACGTGTTGAACAACCGCGTGACTCTTCAAAAACTCCATACGCCTTTGCCACTGCGCCATGTGGCCAGAAATCTGCAAGCACTGGAAACTTATAACCTTCTTGTTCTGCAAATGCGCGCTGTGCATACATTGGATCACATGAGATTGCTAAAAGTTGAACATCATCATTTTGAAATGCTGCTAAATCATCGCGAAGTGCACAGAGTTCACCAGTGCAAATTCCTGAGAATGCGAATGGATAGAAAAGGAGTACAACATTTTTCTCACCTTTAAAAGATGAAAGTGAAATTTTTTCACCATGTTGGTTTAGTACTTCAAAATCGGGAGCGGCTTGGCCAATTGTTAATGTCATATGCCAAATCTATCGTTTGCCAGCTTTACGTGCCACTAGACGAGAGGCGCTCCAATCAGGTGCAATAGATATAGATGATGTTTGACTCAAGCCAGCAGTGGGTGCGGCATCTTGAATATCACTTGGTTCAACATGACCATCACGGCCAACTTTTGGAGTTAAAACCCAGATTGGACCAGTCTCTGATAAATAAGTTAGGGCATCCATTAACTCGTCAACTAAATCACCATCGCCATCACGCCACCAAATAATCACACCATCGACAACTTCTTGAAAATCGCTGTCCACGAATTGAGATTGAGTGATTGCACATACTTGCTCGCGAAGTGATTCATCGCAGTCGCTGGCACGGCCGACCTCCAGAATCAGGTCACCCTCCTTGAACCCCATACGCGCTGGCACGGGCTAATTCCACACAATCCCACGCATATGCACAAGGGGTAGGACGTCATAATCGGTATCTGATTTCAATTTCGACTTACCGGTGAGTTCACGCAAGAATAGGCTCCATGAGCGAAACCTTTGAAGCCCCTGACCAGATCATCGATCAGTTAGTCGATACAGACCCTTCAGAGACCGCCGAATGGCAAGCATCATTTGATGCAGCTCTTGATAACGCCGGCCCAGTTCGCGCTCGATATTTAATGTTGAGCCTTCTCAAGCGTGCTCACGAGAAAAACATTGGACTATCGGCACTTCGTACCACTGACTACATCAACACAATTTCTCCAGAACATGAACCAGCGTTCCCAGGCGATGAAAGTATCGAACGCAATATCCGTGCGATAAATCGTTGGAATGCCGCAATGATGGTGCACCGTGCGCAACGTCCAGGTGTTGGCGTTGGTGGACACATTTCAACGTACGCATCCTCAGCTGCGCTCTATGAAGTTGGTTTTAATCACTTCTTCCGCGGACAAGATCATCCTGGCGGAGGAGATCAAATCTTTTTCCAAGGACATGCAAGTCCTGGAATGTATGCACGCGCATTTCTTGAAGGACGTTTAACCGAACATCAACTCGATGGTTTCCGTCAAGAACTTTCACATGAAGGTGGAGGACTTTCTTCTTATCCGCATCCACGCTTAATGCCAGATTTTTGGCAGTTCCCAACAGTTTCAATGGGAATTGGACCAATCAACGCTATTTATCAAGCACGCTTCAATCGTTATTTACATAACCGCGGAATCAAAGACACAAGTGATCAACGAGTGTGGGCATTCCTCGGAGATGGTGAAGTAGATGAAGTCGATACATTAGGTGCAATTGGTTTAGCAACGCGTGAAAAACTCGACAACTTAACTTTCGTTGTTAACTGTAACTTGCAACGCCTTGATGGGCCGGTTCGTGGAAATGGCAAGATTATTCAAGAGCTTGAATCAATCTTTGGTGGCGCTGGCTGGAATGTTATTAAGGTTGTTTGGGGCCGCGAATGGGATCCACTATTGGCGCAAGATCGTGAAGGCGCTCTTGTTAATTTAATGAATAAAACATTAGATGGTGATTATCAGACTTTTAAAGCTGAATCTGGTGCATACGTTCGCGAAAACTTCTTTGGTCGAGATCCTCGCACTGCAGCAATGGTTGCTAACTGGTCTGATGAAAAAATCTGGGGCTTAAAGCGTGGTGGTCATGATTATCAAAAATTATTCGCCGCCTACACAGCTGCAACGCAAAACAATGGTCGACCAACAGTTATTTTGGCGAAAACTATCAAGGGTTGGACACTTGGTTCTAGTTTTGAAGGTCGTAACTCAACTCACCAAATGAAGAAGATGTCGCTAGAAGACATCATGCAGTTCCGCGACACATTGCACTTAGATATTCCTGATGAGAAGTTAGATAAGTACTTACCTCCTTATTACATGCCTGCAGCTGATTCTGCTGAAGCTCAATACCTTGTTGAGCGCCGCACCGCACTTGGTGGCTCAATTCCACGCCGCCGTGCAATTTCACGCCCACTAGCTCAACCTGATGATTCAGTCTATGAATCTGTAAAACGCGGTTCGGGTCACCAAGAAATTGCAACAACTATGGCATTTGTTCGAATGCTTAAAGATTTAGTAAAAGATCCTGGTCTTGGTTCACGAATCGTTCCAATCATTCCTGACGAGGCCCGTACTTTCGGAATGGACTCTTTGTTTCCAACGCTCAAGATCTATTCACCAAACGGCCAGCAATATGCCGCAGTAGACCGTGAATTAATGCTGTCGTATAAAGAATCTACTTCAGGTGTGATCTTGCACGAAGGTATTAATGAAGCTGGATCGGTAGCTTCATTTACTGCCGTTGGTTCCTCGTATTCAACACATGATGAACCAATGATTCCTATGTACATTTTTTATTCAATGTTCGGCTTCCAACGCACAGGAGATGCTTTCTGGGCTGCGGCAGATCAATTGGTTCGTGGATTCGTTATCGGTGCAACTGCCGGGCGCACAACACTCAATGGTGAAGGCTTGCAGCACGAAGATGGTCACTCTCCACTTCTAGCTTCTACAAATCCAGCAGTGGTTGCATATGATCCTGCCTTTGCATTTGAACTTGGCCATATCGTTAAAGATGGTTTACGCCGTATGTACGGCGAAAATAGCGAAAATGTTTATTACTACCTCACTGTTTACAACGAGCCATATGTACATCCAGCAGAACCAGAAAATCTAGATGTTGCCGGATTGCTCAAAGGAATTTATCTCTACTCTCCTGCAGCTAACTCTCGCAAAAAATCTGCACAGATTTTGGCTTCTGGTGTCGGCGTTAATTGGGCGCTTAAAGCACAACAACTTCTTGCAGATGACTGGGATGTAAATGCATCTGTGTGGTCAGTAACTTCTTGGAATGAACTTCGCCGTGATGGCCTCGCAACTGATAGACATAACTTAATGAATCCAAAAGATAAGCGCCGTGCATATATTTCGCAGAAGCTAGATGGACATAAGGGTCCAGTTATTGCAGTAAGTGATTACATGCGTGCAGTCCAAGATCAAATTGCTCCTTGGGTTGATGCGCCGTTCTACTCATTAGGAACCGATGGCTTTGGACTTTCTGATACCCGCGGTGCATTGCGTCGACACTTCAAGGTTGATGCCGAATCAATCGCCGTGGCCGTATTGCAGCAACTCTGTAATCAAGGAGAAATCAAGGAAAGCATTGTCACCAAGGCAATGGAAAAGTATCGTATCCATGATGTCTCAGCTGCAGATGCTGGCAATACCGAAGGCTCAGGTTGATCTCACGAATTTCAATTAGCGATGTCTCTCCTGCGGTTTACTTCGGGGGAGAATTTCAACCTGTTAAAGCCATTCCTAATGAAGTTATTAAAGTTAGCGCAACAGCCGTTATTGAAGGTCATGAAAAACTAAGTGCACAAGTAGTCGTACATGATTTAGCTGGAAAAGTCGTTAGCCGAACAGACATGGTCGAACTCTGGCCCGGAACAAACCGATATGAAGGTTCTATAACTCTTCCTACAGTTGGTGGTTTTTCCTTTGTAATCGAAGCCGATAGCGTTTCTCAATATCGCACGGTTTACGGATCAAGTGAAAAATACCCAATCCGTGCAGACCGTGAAAGAGCATTAGTCGGTTCCTGGTATGAATTCTTTCCACGCAGTGAAGGCGCGGTAAAAAACGCTGATGGCACTACCACTTCTGGAAATTTTGTAACTGCCACAAAGCGATTACCTGCCGTTGCCCACATGGGCTTTGATGTTTTGTACTTGCCACCAATTCACCCCATCGGTATCGCACATCGCAAAGGTCCTAATAACTCTTTAACGCCTGGCCCCACTGATCCAGGTGTGCCATGGGCTATTGGAAATGCTGATGGTGGCCACGATTCTATTAATCCTGAACTTGGAACCATGAAGGATTTTGAAAACTTTGTGAGCGCTGCGAAAAAACTTGGTCTTGAAATTGCATTGGATTTAGCACTTCAGACTTCCCCAGATCACCCTTGGGTTAAAAGCAACCCACAATGGTTTAACAAGCGAGCCGATGGAACTATTGCGTATGCAGAAAATCCACCGAAGAAATATCAAGATATCTATCCCATCAACTTCGATGATGATTACGAAGGTATTCGCGATGAAGTTCTGCGAATTATTCGTTTATGGGTATCAAAAGGTGTAAAAATATTTCGTGTTGATAACCCCCACACTAAACCAGTTCACTTCTGGCAAGATTTGCTCGATATTGTGCACAGAGAAAGCCCAGAAACTATCTTTTTAGCTGAAGCATTTACCTCACCCGCCATGATGCACGTACTTGGAAAGGCGGGATTTCATCAGTCCTATACCTATTTCACGTGGCGCACTAGCAAATCAGAGTTAACTGATTACGGCCGTGAAGTCGCTGAACAAACTAGCGCCTTTTTTAGACCAAATTTCTGGGTTAATACCCCAGATATCAATCCTTTTCATCTGCAAAGCGGTAACCCTGCGATGTTTGCACTTCGCGCCGTTCTGGCTGCAACATTAACGCCTTCGTGGGGAATGTATGCAGGGTATGAGATCTATGAGCATCACCCCTTTAAAGAAGGGGGCGAAGAATATTTAGACTCTGAAAAATATGAAATCAAAGTACGTGATTGGGAGGGTGCAACCAAAAAGGGTTTAACACTTGCTCCATTTATTACTCAACTCAATGCGATTCGCAAAGATAACCCTGCACTACAACGTCTGCGTAATTTAGTTTTTCATAATACTGAGTCTGAAGCCATTATTGCTTACTCAAAGCGCGAAGGTAAGAATCTTATTCTTGTTGTAGTAAATCTTGATCCCTCTTTTGCCCAGGGAACTATTGTCCACTGGGATATGAAAGCACTTGGACTAGAAAGTGAAAGCTTTGCGGTTAAGGATTTATTAGATGGAAAGAGCTTTGATTGGACTGAGCATCAATTTGTTCAACTCGACCCAACTCGCCCAGTCGGCAAAGTTGCTCACATCTGCCAAGTGAAGCTCTAGCTAGATGGGAATTTTCTCTCGATTCAACAAAAAGGAATCAGCAATAGAACCTGCAGGTTTCCTGAATCCACATTCAACTTTGGGCGAACTTGATCTTTACTTAATTGGCGAAGGTCGCCACGAACAGTTGTGGAAAGCTCTTGGCGCTCATGTTCGCCGTGATGAAACCGGAACTTTGATAGGCGTGGCTTTTTCTGTATGGGCACCAAATGCACATGCGGTTTCACTTATTGGTGATCATAATTTCTGGGATAAGAAAACTCATCAGATGGTGCGAATTAGTTCATCTGGAATCTGGGAGATATTTATTCCAGATATCGGTGCAGGAGTTAAATATAAGTTTGCAATCGAAGGCGCTGATGGACATTGGGTAGATCATGCCGATCCGATGTCACGTGCTACAGAAATTCCTCCATTAACCGCATCTGTCGTCGAAGAATCCCAGTATTCATGGGCTGATTCAACGTGGATTACAAAGCGTGCCAAATTTCAATCGTGGCGTGCTCCTATTTCTGTGTATGAAGTCCATCTGGGTTCATGGAAATTGGGGCTGACATATCGCGAACTTGCCATTGAATTAGTTAGCTACGTGAAGCATCAGGGATTTACGCACGTAGAATTTTTGCCTGTCACCGAACACCCGTATGGACCTTCGTGGGGATATCAAGTGACCTCTTTCTTCGCCCCAACCTCGAGATT
>CAFABC010000015.1_pt1 | contig 24063 bp, 19 predicted proteins | sample 7267741 | NCBI WGS metagenome assembly CAFABC01 (sample SAMEA6814001, study PRJEB35770) | uncultured Actinomycetes bacterium | biome: Freshwater; feature: Freshwater reservoir; material: water | place: Czech Republic | collected 2017-08-18 | depth 30m m | reverse complement strand
TTTCAATTCGCCACGATGTAGATCCAAACTCACTTGTAAAAGTTGGCGAGACTATCGAAGCTCTTGTTCTTCAAAAAGAAGATAAAGAAGGTCGCCTGATTCTTTCTAAGAAGCGCGCACAATACGAGCGTGCCTGGGGAGACATCGAAGGCAAGAAGGAACGCGATGAAGTTGTCATCGGAACTGTAATTGAAGTTGTTAAGGGCGGACTAATCGTCGACATCGGACTTCGCGGCTTCTTGCCAGCATCCCTTGTTGAAATGCGTCGTGTTCGCGACCTTACTCCTTACATTGGCAAGCAGGTTGAAGCTCGAATCATCGAACTTGATAAGAACCGTAATAACGTTGTTCTTTCACGTCGTGCATTCCTAGAGCAGACTCAATCTGAATCACGTACGACTTTCCTTAATCAGCTACAAAAGGGTCAAGTACGTACAGGCGTTGTCTCATCAATCGTTAACTTCGGTGCATTCGTTGACCTTGGTGGCGTAGACGGACTTGTTCACGTATCAGAGCTATCTTGGAAGCACATCGATCACCCAGGTGAAGTTGTTGAAGTTGGCGATGAAGTAACTGTAGAAGTTCTTGAAGTTGATTTCGAGCGTGAGCGCGTGTCACTTTCGCTTAAGGCCACACAAGAAGATCCATGGCAGGCATTTGCCCGCACTCACACAATCAATCAGGTTGTTCCAGGTGTGGTTACAAAGCTTGTTCCATTTGGAGCTTTCATTCGTGTACATGAAGGCATCGAAGGCCTCGTTCATATTTCAGAGTTGGCCGAACGCCACGTTGAAATTCCAGAGCAAGTTGTTCAAGTTGATGACGAACTATTTGTAAAGATCATCGATATTGACCTAGAGCGTCGTCGTATTTCACTTTCATTAAAGCAAGCCAACGAAGGACATGAGATTGAGATCGAGGCATTTGATCCAACTCAATACGGAATGGCTGCACGTTATGATGCTGCTGGAAACTTCATTTATCCAGAAGGTTTTGATTCTGATTCTCAAGAGTGGAAGCCAGGATATGAAACACAGCGCGAAGAGTGGGAAAAGCAGTACGCCCAAGCTCAAGAGCGATTCATGGCACACAAGAAGCAAAAGGCAGAAGCGAAAGCTGCCGATGCTGCTGCAACTCCAGCAGATGAAGCCGCAGCCGAAGAAGTTCCAGCTGCAGAATAAGTAGGTTCGGTACTCCAAAAAAAGGAGTCCAGCGAAGACGCGAGAAAAGATTCTGAACCTCGCTTACTTCTACTGGGCTCCTTTTTATTTCCCCACAGTATCCTTGCGATATGCGAGTGATTGGTTTGACGGGTGGAATAGGTAGCGGCAAGTCTCTTGCTGCCGAATATTTTGCTGACCTGGGCGCGCTAGTAATTGATGCTGATCAGTTGGCTCGTGCGGCGATAGAACGAGGTTCAACTGGCTTTGATGAAGTCGTTGCAACCTTTGGGGATTCAATTTTGAAAAATGGCGATATCGATCGGCGTGCGTTGGGAGAGTTGATTTTCAAAGACCCTACATTGAAAATCAAACTTGAAAACATTATTCATCCGTGGATTCGCAATCAGTTCGAAGAAGCCGTCGCATCGCTAAAAGCTGATGAAGTTTTAGTGTATGAAATTCCGCTTCTATTTGAAACAAAGGCCCAAGATCGCTTTGATATCGTAATCACCGTTGAAGCTAGTATGGAAAATCGGATTGCACGGCTTCGAGCTAAGGGTCTGCGTATCTCTGAGATTGAATCTCGAATCGCTGCCCAGGCAACGAGAGAACAACGCGAGTCCGTAGCTGATTTCCTTATTGAAAACGATGCAAGCGCTGATGAATTACTGCGTAAAGTTGAAAATATCTGGGAAGAACTCGCGGATAGGGATGTTAAAAAGTAGGCTTACCGAATGCGCCCGATCTCTGAACTCCAACGAAGAGTCGAGCCCTTTCAAGTAATTAGTGATTACGTTCCAGCCGGTGATCAGCCCGAAGCGATTGCCGAGATAGCCCGTCGCCTTAATGCTGGCGAACAAGATGTCGTACTTCTTGGTGCAACTGGAACGGGAAAATCAGCGACCACTGCATGGCTCATCGAAAAGCTACAACGACCTACATTGGTGTTAGCGCCAAATAAAACATTAGCCGCTCAGCTGGCTAATGAGTTCAGAGAACTTTTACCTAATAACGCGGTTGAATATTTTGTTTCCTATTACGACTATTACCAACCTGAAGCGTATGTTCCACAGACCGATACTTTTATTGAGAAGGATTCGAGTGTTAACGATGAAGTGGAACGCTTGCGCCACTCGGCTACTAATTCTCTTTTAACCCGCCGTGATGTAATTGTTGTCGCAACCGTTTCTTGTATTTATGGTCTCGGTACGCCTCAAGAGTACGTGGATCGAATGATCAAGCTGCGTGTAGGTGATGAAATTGAGCGAAATGCGCTGCTACGAAAATTCGTTGAAGTTCAATACAAGCGCAACGATGTGGCTTTCGAACGTGGCACTTTCCGCGTTCGTGGGGACACCATCGAAATCATTCCTATGTATGAAGAGTTAGCGATTCGCATCGAAATGTTCGGCGATGAGATTGAAAAGATCACCACGTTGCACCCATTAACCGGGGAGATCATGCGCGATGAGATTGAGATGTATATCTTCCCAGCCACGCATTATGCGGCAGGGCCAGAAACAATGAAGCGCGCCATTGGCGATATACAGGATGAGTTACAAGTCCAGCTAAACCTTTTGGAAAAACAGGGAAAATTATTGGAGGCGCAACGTCTTCGAATGCGCACGACATTTGATATCGAAATGATGGAGCAAATTGGATTCTGCAGTGGCATTGAAAACTATTCACGCCACCTCGATGATCGTGGACCTGGTTCGGCTCCTAACTGCCTGCTGGACTATTTTCCAGAGGATTTTTTAACAGTGATCGATGAAAGTCACGTAACGGTTCCTCAGCTGGGAGCAATGTTTGAAGGCGACGCTTCACGTAAGCGCACACTTGTCGAACATGGATTTAGATTGCCAAGTGCGTTAGATAATCGCCCTCTTAAATTTCCGGAGTTTCTTGAGCGCACAGGACAAAAACTTTATCTTTCAGCGACCCCGGGAAAGTATGAGATGGCGAAAGTGGAAGCCGATGTAGTTGAGCAGGTCATCCGCCCCACAGGCTTAGTGGATCCACAAATTGTTATCAAGCCAATTAAAGGCCAGATTGATGACTTGCTCAATGAAATAACCATTCGTGCAGAGAAAAATGAACGCGTGCTTGTTACGACTCTGACTAAGAAGATGAGTGAAGATTTAACTGACTATTTGCAAGAGAAAGGTGTGAGAGTTCGCTACTTACACTCGGAAGTCGATACGTTGCGCCGAGTTGAGTTACTGCGAGAACTGCGCACTGGAGAATATGATGTACTTATTGGCATCAACTTGCTTCGTGAAGGCTTGGATTTGCCTGAAGTATCTTTAGTAGCAATTCTAGATGCCGACAAAGAAGGCTTCCTACGTTCTGCAACATCTCTGATTCAAACTATTGGTCGTGCTGCTCGAAATGTCTCGGGTGAAGTGCACATGTACGCCGACAACATCACAGCATCAATGGAGAAAGCTATCGATGAAACAAACCGTCGTCGGGCCAAGCAGGTTGCCTACAATCTAGAACGTGGCGTAGACCCTCAGCCTTTGCGCAAAAAGATTGCCGATATCACCGACCTCATCAATCGAGAATCAGATGACACTGACGAGTTGATGGCCTCCAATAAGAGGGCAAATCAAAAGAGTGCAACAACACCTGGGTTGTATGTCAAAGCTCTAGGTTCTTTGCCGCGCCAAGATTTAATGGCGTTGATAGGCTCGCTCACTGATCAAATGCGCGCGGCGGCGGGCGATCTTCAATTCGAGGTCGCTGCACGTTTGCGTGATGAGATAAAGATTTTGAAAAAGGAACTACGTTCAATGGAAGAGGCTGGAGTTTAGTGACTATCGATAAACTGATTGTTCGTGGCGCCCGCGAACACAACCTCAAAAATGTTTCCATAGAACTGCCTCGTAACGCGCTCATCGTTTTTACGGGATTGTCTGGTTCTGGAAAATCATCATTAGCTTTTGACACTATTTTTGCTGAAGGACAACGCCGTTATGTTGAATCCTTATCAGCATATGCCCGTCAATTTTTAGGCCAAATGGATAAACCTGATGTCGATTTCATCGAAGGTTTATCACCGGCGGTCTCTATTGATCAGAAATCAACTAACCGAAACCCACGTTCAACAGTTGGAACAATTACTGAGGTTTACGATTACCTACGACTACTCTTTGCGCGCGCAGGCCGCCCACACTGTCCCACTTGTGGCAAAGCAGTAACACGACAATCCCCACAACAAATTGTGGATCAAATTTTAACGATGCCTGCAACAACAAAGTTTCAAGTCTTGGCACCAATTGTTCGTGCGCGCAAAGGGGAGTTCGTCGACCTATTTGCAGATCTGATCACTCAAGGTTTTTCCCGTGCTCGAGTCGATGGCGAAGTAATTCAACTGACCGATGTCCCGAAGTTGAAAAAGCAGGAAAAACACACGATTGAAGTTGTAGTCGATCGATTAACTGCAAAAGCTGAATCAAAAACACGACTTACTGATTCGATTGAAACCGCGTTGCGCCTAGCCTCAGGAATCGTCCTTCTCGACTTCGTTGATGCAAAAGGCGCCGAGAAAGAGCGCACATACAGCGAACACTTGGCCTGTCATGATTGCAATCTTTCATTTGAGGAGCTTGAACCTCGATCATTTTCTTTTAACTCACCTTTTGGCGCATGCCCTGAGTGCTCTGGTATCGGAACTAAGTTAGAAGTAGATAACGAACTCATCATCCCTGATGATTCAATCTCAATTAATGACGGCGCAATCGCGCCATGGTCAGGTGGGCAGTCCTCTGATTACTTTTTACGCCTTCTTGAGGCGTTGGCTAAAGATGTGAGTTTTTCCCTTGATACTCCTTGGAAGAAGATTTCAGTCAAAGCACGTGATGCCATAATCAATGGTTACGAGTATGAAATTAAGATGAAGTACAAGGGTCGCTACGGTACAAAGAACTACACCACCGGATTTGAAGGTGTTGTTCCGTTCATTCATCGTCGCCATAGCGAAACTGACAGCGATTACAGCCGTGATAAATACGAGGCTTATATGCGCGAGACTCCTTGCGATGTGTGTAAGGGAGCTCGCCTAAAGCCTGAAGTTCTTGCAGTAACTCTGGGCGATAAAAACATTAGTGAAATCACTGAGCTGTCGATTATGGATTGCGCCGAATTCTTAAAGGCAATCAAACTCAACAAGCGTGAGGCTCAAATCGCTGAACGTGTGATGAAGGAAGTTCATGCGCGTCTTGGTTTTCTTCTCGATGTTGGCTTGGACTATTTGTCACTTGCGCGCCCGGCAGGCACATTGTCAGGTGGAGAAGCACAACGTATTCGCCTTGCAACTCAGATCGGTAGCGGCTTAGTTGGAGTGCTCTACGTTTTGGATGAGCCAAGTATTGGACTACATCAACGCGATAACCGTCGTTTGATCGATACGTTAACTCGGCTTCGCAATTTGGGAAATACACTCATTGTTGTAGAACACGATGAGGAAACAATTCGTACCGCTGACTGGGTTGTAGATATTGGCCCAGGTGCAGGTGAGCATGGTGGCGAAGTTGTAGTTTCTGGTAGTTATGAAGATTTGATTGCTTCGAAAGAATCGATTACTGGCGCTTATCTCTCTGGCCGTAAATCAATCGCGATTCCGGCAAAACGTCGTCCGGTCGATCCGAACCGTCAACTAGTAGTAAAAGGTGCAAAAGAAAATAACCTTCAAAATATTGATGTTGAAGTTCCCTTGGGCGTCTTTGTTTCAGTTACGGGTGTGAGTGGATCCGGTAAATCAACGTTGGTGAACGATATTTTGTATACCGTTCTTGCAAATAAGTTGAATGGTGCACGCATGGTTCCAGGCCGTCACCGAACCGTTTCTGGAATTGATTTGCTGGATAAAGTTGTTCACGTTGATCAATCACCAATTGGGCGTACTCCGCGTTCTAACCCAGCAACTTACACGGGCGTCTTCGATAAAGTACGTGCACTTTTTGCAGAAACTTCAGAGGCAAAAGTTCGTGGCTATCAGCAGGGCCGTTTTTCATTTAACGTTAAGGGCGGTCGCTGCGAAAACTGTTCAGGGGATGGCACAATCACAATTGAGATGAACTTTTTACCTGATGTATATGTTCCTTGCGAAGTATGTCATGGCGCACGTTATAACCGTGAAACGTTAGAGGTTCATTACAAAGGTAAGACAATTGCGGATGTTTTAGATATGCCAATCGAGCATGCGGCAAACTTTTTTGAATCTGTTCCAGCGATCGCACGATATTTAAAGACTCTCAATGATGTTGGACTTGGGTATGTTCGTTTAGGGCAATCCGCCCCAACACTTTCAGGTGGTGAAGCACAACGTGTCAAGCTTGCAACCGAATTACAGCGTCGTTCAACAGGTCGCACGATCTATGTATTAGATGAACCAACAACTGGTCTGCACTTTGAAGATGTCAGCAAATTATTGGGCGTCCTTAATCGTTTAGTCGACACCGGCAACACCGTTGTCGTTATTGAACATAACCTTGATGTCATTAAATCTTCTGACTGGGTAATTGATATGGGTCCTGAAGGTGGATTCCGTGGGGGATTAGTCGTTGCCGAAGGAACTCCTGAGGATGTTGCTAAAGTGAAGGCAAGTTACACGGGCCAATTCTTGGGTGAAATTTTGGCAAGTAATCGCAAAGTGGCGACAAAGAAGTAAGCGACATGGCAGATCCCCAAAGCTATCGGCCAACGGATATTCCGAAACTTCCGGGGGTCTATCGATTTTATGACGCCACCGACACCGTTATCTATGTTGGCAAGGCGATTAATTTAAAGAATCGATTAAGCACTTACTTTCAAGGCAATTTGCTTGAAAAGACGCATCGAATGGTTCATCAAGGAGTCCGCGTTGATTGGACGATCGTTGATACCGAGATTGAAGCGCTGCAGTTAGAGTTTTCTTGGATTAAACAGTATGCCCCGCAATACAACGTTCAGTTTCGCGACGATAAGTCATATCCATACTTGGCCATCACTAGCAATGAAGAGTTCCCACGGATCTTTATCACTCGTAAATCCAAGCGTCCCGGGATTTCATATTTTGGTCCCTTCACTCATACATGGGCTTTACGCAGTACCTTCGATGTCATCCTCAAAACGTTTCCTATTCGCTCATGCACAACCAGTAATTTTCAACGTGCGCAGCGCAATAAACGTCAGTGTTTACTAGGTGATATCGGCAAATGTGCAGCACCCTGTGTTGAATGGATTAGCAAAGAAGATCATAAAGAGCTCTCAAACCGCTTAGTAAAATTCATGTCCAATGGGAATGCAGATATCGTCCCAACACTTAAAGACGAAATGGCACTTGCATCGAGCCGTGAAGAGTATGAACGTGCCAGCAAAATTCGTGACTCGATTGATGCAATTGAACGGGCACAAGAATCAGCCGAGGCGGCGTTGCCCGAGAACCTCACCGCAGATATTGTTGCAATCCATCACGATGGTGCACACGCAGCTGGTTCGATATTCATCGTTCGCGGGGGAGCCATTAAAGGTTCGCGCTCTTGGATCGTTGATCAAAGTAAGTCCCTTGAAGGCGATGATGAGATGGGTGCACTTTTCTACTCTATTTATAGTCAAAGCTCGCCAAGTGATATTCCCGCCGAGATTCTTATTAATGAATTACCCCTAGATGCCAAAGCCTTGGAAACATGGCTTACCCAACTGCGCGGAGCACCAGTTTCTCTCAAGGTTCCACAACGCGGGGAAAAGGTTGAAATTCTCGCAACTGTTAAACGCAATGCGCAGTACTCACTCATTCAATTCTTAAGTAAGAGAGCCAATGACGCAGCCGTTAGTGGCAAGGCTTTACTTGAGATTGAAGAAGCGCTTGACCTCGAAAGAACTCCCTTACGTATTGAGTGCTTCGATATTTCAAATATCTCAGGCACATCAGTTGTTGCTTCGATGGTTGTTTTTGAAGATGGTTTAGCTAAGAAAAGCGAGTATCGCCGTTTCATCATTAATACAGATGAAGGTTTTGATGACACGCGCGCAATGCACCAGGTAATTACACGCCGCTTGAAACGCTTACTTGATGATCGCTCAGTAGATGCTGCCGAAGTCGCAGAACTCGGCGGTAAACTGAGCAAATTTTCATATCCTCCACAACTCATTGTTGTTGATGGCGGAGCGCCTCAAGTCAACGCCGCAGCGCGTGCTTTAGCTGAACTAGGCATTACTGATATTGCATTGTGTGGCTTAGCAAAAAGATTAGAAGAAGTTTGGGTTCCTGGTTCAACTGACCCACTTATTCTGCCTCGTTCAAGTGAGGGACTCTATTTGCTTCAGCGAATTCGCGATGAAGCACATAGATTTGCAATTACTTTTCACAGATCTCGGCGTTCGAAAGTTATGCTCGAATCGATTCTTGATGAGATTCCACAGTTGGGCCAAGCGCGCAGAAAAGCGTTGTTGGAACGATTTGGATCGGTAGCTGCGATTAGGAAGGCGAGCGTTGAAGACATAGCTGCAACGCCTGGAATTGGTTCAAAGATTGCCACAGTAATTAGTGAGCACCTTGTTTCAATGAGCTCTGTCCAAGTGAAAATGACTACTGGCGAAATAGTGGAGACGAAGTAGTGAGTACAGATTTCTTTGATTCAACAAGTCAACAGCAAATAGAGTCCTTTGCTAAGAGTGCACGAGAAATACTGGCTGAGTATGGTTTGCATGACGTTGAGATCACGTGCATTAATTACGAGTTCAACGCTACCTTTAAAGTTGTTACGGGCAATGGTGATAAATATGCGTTGCGTATCAATGTGAATTCCACCCGTACTCCAAGCAATATGCAGGCTGAAATTGAATTCGTCAATTTTGTATCGCGGATTCCAGGTCTAAAAACGCCAAGGCCAATTGCAAATAATGAGGATCGATATATAACTTCAGTTCTGCATGCCGAATCAGGCAGGACAGTCCATGGAATTCTTTATACCTGGCTAGAAGGCGAAGAGATTGGCGATGAACCAAACTATGAGCAATTGGTTACCGTTGGAGCAGCTATGGCAACGATGCATCAAAGCTCACGACAGTTCAAACCCTCTGACATGGCCGAGCTTCCAACTTTTAGTGATTGGTTGTGGGGGACGGAAGATTTTTTACTCAGTGATAAATCGCGCTTAACCCCGGAGCAATTCGCTGCAATAAAAGATGCGATTGCAATCATTGAAAATGACACTCGAAATCTCTTTTCTTCCAACCCGATTCAAGTAATTCATGGTGATCTTCATGGATGGAATCTGATGTGGCATGAAGGCGAGCTATCCATTTTCGACTTTGATGATTGCGGTTATGGCATCCCACATCAAGATTTGGCCGTTACGTTCTATTACTTGGATACGCCAGAGCAAGCTGAAGCGATTCTTGAAGGTTACAGATCTATCTGCGAGATACCTGCGTATTCCAAAGCCCAGATGAGTTCATTACTTTTACAGCGTCGGTTGGTCTTGCTCAACTACCTGTATGAAACGAATAACCCCGAACATAAAGCGATGTTGCCGGCTTACCTGGAAAAGACCATGGAGCGTGTTGGCGGGTTCTTGACAGATGTAAGAGGATAAAGCCATGACAACCAATGAAGTTCTAGTGCTGACAGGAATGTCTGGTGCGGGTCGCTCCACCGTTGCTCACGCACTGGAAGATCTTGGTTGGTATGTGGTCGACAACTTACCGCCCTCACTTTTACCTGCGCTAGTTAATAAAGGTGCGGGACCTGAAGGCAAAGAGTACGCAGTTGTAGTCGATGTTCGTGGCGGACATTTCTTCGATGAACTCACTGCGGCGCTAGCAGAGTTAAAAAAGAATGGTTCGGCTTATCGACTGGTATTTCTAGATGCCACTGATCAAGCTTTAGTGCAACGATTTGAATCAACACGCAGACCACATCCGCTGCAAGGTGGAGACCGGATCGTAGATGGGATTTCCCGTGAACGCGCAAAGTTAGAAGACGTCCGTTCCGAATGCGATATTGCAATTGATACAACTAATCTCAATGTGCACCAGTTAGAAAAACGTATTGATGAGATATTTGGTGGTGGAAAGAATCAAGGTATTCGCATTAACGTCTTATCCTTTGGTTATAAATATGGAATTCCAGTTGACTCTGACTTAGTCCTAGATTGCCGATTTATCCCCAATCCTCATTGGATTCCCGAACTTCGCCCACTTACCGGACTAACTAAAGAAGTCAGTGAAAAGGTTTTGGGCAGTGAAGGTGTCAGTGAATTTGTGAAGGACTATGTGGCGCTGATCAATTCAATGATTCCTGGATATATGAATGAAGGTAAAAAGTACGTAACTATTTCAGTTGGATGCACCGGTGGAAAACACCGAAGCGTTGCAATAGCTGCAGAGATTGCGCGGGCACTGAACGCAGATGCCGTTAGCGCCCATGCAACTCACCGAGATGTTGGGCGAGAATAAAAGTTGCAAAAAGTAGTTGCACTTGGTGGAGGTCATGGCCTTGCTGCAACCTTGTCGGCGCTTCGCCAACTCACTAATGAAATTACGGCCGTTGTAACGGTCGCCGATAATGGTGGTTCTAGTGGACGTTTAAGAGAAGAACTTCCAATCCTTCCTCCTGGGGATTTGCGAATGGCATTGGCAGCTTTGTGCGCAGATGATGAATGGGGTCGCACATGGGCAAACATCATGCAGCATCGCTTTGAAAGTGATGGTCCGCTCAATGGTCACGCGATGGGAAATTTACTGCTCGCATCACTATGGAACGAGAATGAGGATCCAGTAGTGGGATTAGATCGAGTGGGTCAACTACTCAAAGTTATCGGTCGAGTTTTGCCAATGGCATCAATTCCTTTAGATATTGAGGGAACGTTTAATACGTCAACGGGCCGCATTGTTGTTCGCGGACAAAAAGAAGTTGCAACAGCTAAGGGAAGAATTGAATCCCTGCGAGTAATTCCTGAAAATCCAGAGGCGCGTTTAGAAGTTTTGAATGCGATTCGAGTAGCTGATTGGATAACAATGGGACCAGGATCATGGTTCTCATCAGTGATGCCACATTTGATGGTGCCTATGCAACAGGATGCATTACTACGAACAAAGGCGCGAAAGATTTTGATTCTTAATCTCGATGCTACAAATACTTCAAATGGTGATGAGTTTGCGGGCTCGACCCCTGAAGAGCATCTTGATTTCTTTCACTCATATGCTCCACAATTACAAATCGATTATTGTCTGGTCGATTCATCGGTAGTCCGAAACTCTTCAGCCCTTGATGCAGCGGCTGCAAAAATGGGTGGACGGGTCATTACAGCTGATATTCGCAAAGCCCCGGGGAGTATTCATCACGATGTATCAAAATTAACTCTTCATTTAGGCCACATCATGGGCCCAAAACTGGTTGGATAACACCATGGCAATGACAGCATCGGTCAAGGACGAACTCAGTCGTATTTCTGTGACTAAACCCTGCTGCCGCAAAGCTGAAGTTTCTTCATTACTTCGCTTTGCTGGAGGATTGCATATTGCGGCAGGAAAAATTCTTATTGAAGTTGAGCTCGATACTTCGCAAAGCGCACGTCGTCTCCGCAAAGATATCGCCGATATTTACGGGCATGGTTCAGACTTAGCAGTTCTATCATCGAGCGGTTTGCGCAAAGGTTCACGCTATGTTGTTCGTGTAATTGAAGCTGGTGACGCACTTGCACGCCAAACAGGTTTAGTAGATGCAAATGGTCGCCCAGTTCGCGGACTACCTCCACAAGTTGTATCCGCAGCAATCTGTGATTCCGAAGCTGCATGGCGCGGTGCGTTTATCGCACATGGTTCACTGACCGAACCTGGTCGCTCTTCCTCTCTTGAAATTACGTGTCCAGGGCCTGAAGCCGCGCTAGCTCTAGTCGGTGCTGCACGCCGTATGGGAATCGTCGCAAAAGCACGTGAAGTCCGCGGCGTTGATCGAGTGGTTATTCGCGACGGTGACGCCATTGGTGTTTTGCTAACCCGACTCGGTGCACATGAATCTGTTCTTGCTTGGGAAGAGCGCCGTATGCGCCGTGAAGTGCGGGCAACTGCAAATCGCTTAGCAAATTTTGACGATGCAAATCTTCGTCGCTCTGCACGTGCTGCAGTTGCAGCTGCGGCGCGCGTTCAACGCGCCATGGAAATTCTGGGCCCAACCATTCCTGATCATTTAAAAGAAGCGGGGGAGCTTCGCATTAATCATGGGCAAGCATCCCTTGAAGAGTTGGGATCGCTAGCGGTTCCGCCGATGACTAAGGATGCAATTGCGGGGCGTATCCGCAGGTTGCTTGCGATGGCCGATAAACGTGCCGGGGAACTCGGTATTCCTGATACTGAAAGCGGACTTTCCCCTGATTTGTTGAATTAAACCCCGCCGCTTTCGCAATTTTCAGCCGAAAGCCACTGATAGGATTACGCCCAAGACCCCAACGTTGTGGCAGATTTAAAGCAGATCCCAACGTTTGGGCTTTTTCATTTATGGCCCCATTAGTAGCAAGGACACAGATCGTGATTAATGTCGGAATCAATGGTTTTGGACGCATCGGACGTAACTTCTTTCGTGCATCTCTCACAGACCCTAATATCAATATTGTCGGAATCAACGACCTCACACCTAATGAAACTCTTGCCCACTTGCTCAAGTACGACTCAATCTTGGGTCGCTTAGGACTGGATGTAACTTTTACGGATGATTCAATCACCGTTGGCGGAAAGACAATTAAAGTTTTCTCAGAGCGCGACCCAGCAAATTTGCCATGGGCCTCAGTAAAAGCTGATGTTGTTGTTGAGTCAACCGGTATTTTCACAAAGGCAGCCGATGCTCAAAAGCACATTACTGCCGGAGCCAAGAAAGTAATCATTTCTGCTCCAGCAACTGATGAAGACATCACTATTGTGATGGGCGTTAACCATGAAAAATATGATGGTTCAAAGCACAACATCATCTCAAATGCATCATGTACAACAAACTGTTTAGCTCCGATGGCTAAAGTACTTAATGATAATTGGGGCATTGTTAAGGGCTTGATGACAACCATCCATGCCTACACAAATGACCAAGTAATTCTAGATTTCCCACATAAGGATCTTCGTCGTGCACGTGCAGCGGCAACTAACATGATTCCAACATCAACTGGTGCTGCAAAAGCGATTGCATTAGTTCTTCCAGAGCTCAAGGGTAAATTGGATGGTTACGCAATGCGTGTTCCTGTCCCAACGGGATCTGCAACAGATTTAACTGTTGAACTTGCTAAAGAGGCAACTGCGGCAGAAATCAATGCTGCAATGAAGGCAGCTGCAAATGGTGAACTTAAGGGATTCCTTACCTACACAGAGGATCCAATTGTTTCTTCAGATATTGTCACTGATCCTTCTTCATGTATTTTCGATTCAGGTCTAACTAAAGTAATTGGTAATCAAGTCAAAGTTGTTGGTTGGTATGACAACGAATGGGGTTACTCAAACCGCTTAGTCGATCTCATCGCATACGTTGGCAAAACCCTTTAATGTCAGATCTTGCACACTTTGATGTAGCCGGGAAGCGAGTTTTTCTTCGTTGTGATCTAAATGTTCCATTGAAAGATGGAGTAATAAAAGATGACGGCCGGATTAAAGCTTCGCTTCCTACTATTCAATCACTGATTGAAAAAGGCGCCTCACTTGTTATTGCTGCCCACTTAGGACGGCCAAAAGGTGAAGCAAAACCTGAATTATCCTTAGCTCCTGTTGCAAAGCGTTTAGGCGAACTTTTGGGATGCGAAATTATTTTTCCTGGACAAGTGATTGGGGAAGCAGTAACAACTGCGGCTCACAATTTAAAGCCTGGCCAAGTTCTTCTCCTAGAAAATATTCGATTTAATGCAGCAGAGACCAGCAAAGATGAATCAGAGCGCGCTGAGTTTGCGGCGCAGTTAGCCAAGCTTGCTGATGCTTATGTTGGTGATGGTTTTGGGGCAGTCCATCGTAAGCATGCATCTGTATTTGATCTTCCTAAACTTCTGCCACATGTTGCAGGAAAATTAGTAGCTGCTGAAGTTGAAGTGCTTAAAAAACTCACTCAAAATCCGCAACGGCCTTATGGGGTTGTGTTAGGTGGGGCAAAGGTTTCTGACAAATTAGGTGTGATTGAGAATCTTTTGGGCAAAGTGGACGTGTTAGCTATCGGCGGCGGAATGGTTTTCACATTCCTCAAAGCCCAAGGTAAGGAAATTGGCACCTCTCTTGTTGAAGATGAGATGGTGGATGTGGTTAAAGGATTAATTGCAAAGGCTCAAGAAAAGGGAGTGAAGTTAGTTCTTCCAACTGACATAGTTGTTGCTCCCGCGTTCTCAGCAGATGCAACACCTACGCTGGTCGCGGCCGATGCAATCCCTGCAGACCAAATGGGGTTAGATATTGGACCGGAATCAGCTAAGGCTTTTGCCAATGAAATTGAAAAATGTAAGACAGTATTTTGGAACGGTCCAATGGGTGTATTTGAATTTGCAAACTTCGCCGCTGGTACAAAAACCGTTGCTACAGCGCTAACGAAAGTATCTGGAATCTCAGTCGTCGGTGGGGGAGACTCTGCTGCAGCCGTACGAGCTTTAGGCTTTGCAGACTCTGACTTTGGTTACATTTCAACTGGTGGTGGAGCTTCGTTAGAATATTTAGAGGGCAAGGAACTTCCTGGCCTTCAAGCACTTGGCTTATAGGGAGCAATAATGCGTAAACCATTGATGGCTGGAAACTGGAAGATGAACCTCAATCACCTCGAGGCGATTGCAGTTGCCCAGAAGCTGGTTTATTCACTTGATGATAAAGATTATGACGTAGTTGACGTTGCAATCATTCCTCCGTTTACAGACATTCGATCCATTCAAACGTTAATCGACGGAGACCGTCTACGACTTACATATGGCGCGCAAGATCTCTCACCTGAAGCAAGTGGTGCATTCACTGGCGATATCGCGGGATCTATGCTGCACAAACTTGGTTGCAGCTATGTCCTTGTTGGCCACTCAGAGCGCCGCGCAATTCATAACGAATCTGATGCTCTTATCAATCGTAAGATTAAAGCCGCACTTGCTAATGAAATCACTCCAATCTTTTGTGTCGGCGAAGAGTTAGCAGTTCGTGAATCTGGCGCACATGTAAGTCATGTAGTGCGCCAACTGCGTGCCGGTCTTGAAGGCTTAACTAAGCCAGAGCTGAAAAAAATAGTGATTGCTTACGAACCGGTGTGGGCTATCGGAACTGGAAAAACTGCAACACCAGAAGATGCTCAAGAAGTGTGCGCAGCTATTCGAGAAGAGATTGAAAATATTGGTTCGGCTGAGATTGCATCAAATATGCGAATCCTTTACGGCGGTTCTGTGAAATCTTCCAATGCTGCAGAAATCATGAAAATGGCGGATGTAGATGGCGCCCTTATCGGGGGAGCCAGCCTAGATCCAGAGGAGTTAGCCAAGATTGTGAAGTTCCACGCGCAATCCGAGTAAGGGGTAGCCGGCTTTTGCAGGTATCCTTAGCGTCTACGAAACAAGGAGTACGACAACGTGAAATTAGCTCTATCAATCTTGCTCGTCATTACAAGCGTCCTGATGATTCTTCTCGTCCTGCTTCACAAGGGCAAGGGCAGCGGACTCTCTGATTTATTCGGTGGAGGCATTTCAACAAACTACGGCGGGTCATCAGTTGTAGAGCGCAATCTAGATCGCATCACAATTGTGGTTGGCGGCCTTTGGTTCGCACTTGTAGTTGCACTCAGTCTTGTTCTTAAGTAAATCTTTTAATTACATATTTCTAAAGGAGTAATACATGGCAAGTGCAATTCGTGGAAGCCGAGTCGGCGCCGGCCCAATGGGCGAGGCAGAACGCGGTGATTCGATTGCTCGCGCATATGTCTCATATTTTTGCGCGAATGGACACGAAGTGCGTCCATCATTTGCCGTAGAAGAGACTGTAGTAATTCCAGCTGAATGGGATTGCCCAAAGTGTGGATACCCTGCTGGACGTGATCGCAATAATCCTCCTAGCCCAGTTAAAAATGAGCCTTACAAAACTCACCTTGCTTATGTAAAAGAGCGTCGCACTGATGCTGAAGGTGAAAAGATTTTGGAAGATGCACTTCGCAAGCTTCGTGGAGACGACGAAGACTAAAGTATCTGTATCGCTTCAAGAAGTTGGTCAATGCCCGCGCTGCGATTGGTTAGATTCAATCGAAGGAGTGGGTATTTTCTTGAAGCAAGAGCATTGCCATCGCCGAGCGCCTGAGCTGAGAATAAAGTTTTAAATCCGAATATCTGTCCGGGAATATCAATGTCATGCGATGGAGTTCCAGTAATTTGTAAGAAAGCTCCATTCTGTTGGCCACCTTTGTGAAATTGGCCAGTTGAGTGCAAAAAGCGTGGCCCCCACCCAAAAGTTACAGGCTTACCAATTTTTTCAGAAAGCAGTGCTTGTATGCGTGCAATCTTTGCGTCATCTTTGCGATCCAAGTAAGCCATGATTGCAACGTAGCCACCTGGGGGCACGGTGTTTACAAAAGATTGAAGCGCATTAACTAAACCAGTTCCTGTACCAAATATTTCAACCGCTGCATCAGTTTTATCTGCAATAAATGAGGGAAGTACCCCAGCCCATTGCTTGAGCAGTGCGGAAGTTTGTTCCTTAGCTTCAGTGACATTCGGTTGATTGAATGGATCAATGTTCAACGCTGCGCCAACAAGGGCGGTGACCCATTCCCAGATAATGAATTGAGATGCTAGATCGGCTTCTACAACTAAATCGGCATTACCTGTGTAAGCGATTGAAAAAACATCTTTTGAGAATCCATGGGTTTCAATGACTACTGGCAGACGTCCTACTTGATTTTTTCCTGTGGATTCAGCCACTAGTTGTTCTACCCAGTCACTCATACCTGGCATGCCAGATCCTTCATCAGTAAATGAAAGATATTGACCTGCGCAGTATGCGAGTAAGTATGCAATATCTACGACTGTCGTTGCGTCATTAAGAAATGCAGCTTTGGTATCACTTGCATTATCGAGAAGAATTGATACATCTACGCCAATAAGTGCGGCGGGAACTAATCCAAAAGCACTCAGGACGCTAAAACGTCCACCAACGTTTGGATCCGCGTTAATGACGCTAAAACCCTCGGCGCGTGATTGCATATCCAATGGGGAGCCAGGGTCAGTAACTATGACCATATGGTTCTGGGGCAAGAGACGTGCTTGAGTAAATTGACTTTGAAATAGTGAACGCTGTGAAGCGGTTTCAATTGTTGAACCCGATTTAGAACTGACAATTACGAGTGCGCTGGATAAATCGCAATCAAGTGCATGCTTGACATAGTTTGGGTCGGTTGAATCGAGAATGAAAATTGATTTCTTAAAACTGGCAGCTATTACTTCCGGCCCGAGTGATGAGCCTCCCATTCCGCACAAAATAATTGTTTTCTTATCACGATGCTTGGCATAGAGAGCATCAAGTGCCGGAAGTAGATCCCTAGAGCTTTCCGGTAAATCAATCCAATTCAGACGAATTGCAGCTTCAGCTTGAGCATCTGGTCCCCAGATTGTTGGATCTTTCTTTGCTAAGCGTTCATGAATAGCCAATAAAGCTTTATACCGTGGGTCTTTACGGTCTACTTTATTGATTGCATTACCCGAGGTTCTGATCATCCTTGCAGGGCTACTTTCACATTCTCTAAAAGTTCATTCCAGGCTTGGGCAAACTTCTTTACCCCATCGATTTCTAACTCAGTTGTAACTCCATCCAGCGAGATATTGAGCGCTGATAAAGCTTTGAAAACATCTACTGCGGCGGCGTAGTTTGCAGTAATCGTGTCACCACGAACTACACCATGATCAATGACTGCATCCAAAGTTGCTTGAGGCATCGTGTTGACAGTGTCTGGCGCAATGAGTTCAACTACGTATCGAGTGTCATCGTATGTTGGATCTTTTACACCAGTTGATGCCCACAATGGACGCTGCCTAAGCGCTCCGCGTTCAACCTGCTTGCTCCATCTTTGAGATGAGAACTTTTCTTCAAAGAGTTGATATGCAAGGTGAGCATTAGCGATTGCTGCTTTACCGAGTAGTGCTGTGGCAGCTTGCGATCCATCTTTTTTCAAAAGGGCATCTACCGCTGAATCGATACGACTAACGAAGAACGAAGCAACTGAATGGACATGACCCGGATTTGTTGCTTGCTCAATTCCTGACATGTACGCATCAATTACTGCACCATAACGCTTGACTGAAAAGATTAAAGTTACGTTAACGCTAATGCCTGCAGTAATGAGGGCAGTAATTGCCGGCAACCCTTCAATAGTTGCGGGCACTTTAATCATCAGATTTGGGCGATCAATAATCGACCACAATTCTTTGCCTTGTGCAATTGTTGCTTCGGTGTCATGGGCAAGGCGTGGATCAACTTCAATACTCACGCGACCATCGACCCCCTTTGTTGCAGAATAGATATCTTTGAAGAGATCACACGCTGATCGCACGTCATCGGTGGTGAGTTTCTTTACTACCTCATCAACAGTCGCATTCTTCATGGCTGCAATATCTGCGGCGTATTCTTTAGCCCCTGCAATTGCGGCGCCGAAAATCGAAGGATTAGTTGTAACCCCTACTACGCCAGATTGGGAAATTCGAGATGGTAGTGAATGGGGATCAGTTCCAGAAATCTTTGCCCGAGAAAGATCATCAAGCCAAATAGAAGTTCCACCGTTTGATACTTCTGCAACGCTCACTACATGGCCGCCTTAATTTTAGAAACTATTGCCTCGACCGAGAAGCCGAACTCTTTGAACAATCTCTTTGCATCAGCCGATGCTCCGTAATGTTCCAGAGAAATTGCAATTCCTGCATCACCAATTAATTGATGCCACCCTTGCGCGATTCCAACTTCAATGCTGACTTTCAACTCTATTGAACGGGGGAGTACCGAATCTTTATAGGCTTGGTCTTGTTCGGCAAACCATTCAAGACACGGTGCACTTACTACTCGGACGGCAATGCCTTCGCTAGCAAGAGCTTTTTGAACATCCATGGCAAGTGATACTTCAGAACCAGTCGCAATTAAAATAGCTTGTGGGTTATCTGCATCTTTGAGAATGTATGCACCCTTAGAAGTACCTGTCGCAGATGCGCAATCCGTACGATCAAAAACTGGGAGATTTTGACGAGACAAAAGAATGCCCGCTGCTCGTCCACGCTTGAGAATAGTTTTCCAACTCTCAGCTACTTCATTGGCATCTCCAGGTCTTACAACATCTAAACCAGGAATAGCTCGAAGGGCGGCAAAATGTTCAATAGGTTGATGTGTTGGGCCATCTTCACCAACGCCAATTGAGTCATGTGTCCAAACAAAAGTTGATGGGATATTCATCAACGCCGCTAAACGAACTGCGCCTCGCATGTAATCACTAAATACTGCAAAGGTTCCACCAAAAGAGCGAGTTAATCCGTGCAACGCAATGCCGTTAAGAATTGATCCCATTGCATGCTCACGAATACCAAAGTGGATAACTCGACCGTAAGGATGTGCATCTTTGATCGCACTTGTTGCTGGTAAAAATGAACCTCCACCGTCAATGCTCGTGTTATTTGACCCTGCTAAATCAGCTGAACCTCCCCAAAACTCTGGCAGGGTTTTGGCAATTGCATTAATAACCTGACCTGACGCGGCGCGTGTTGCTACATCCTTGCCTGGGGCAAAAGTTGGAATTTCACTATCCCAACCTGCTGGGAGTTCTTTGGCGCGCAAACGCGCTAGCAATTCTGCGTGTTGCGAATTATTGGCTGCCCATGTTGCAAATTGTGCATCCCATGTTGCGCGCACAAGAGCACTTCGCACTTTTACTTGGCGAGCATGCTTCAAAAGATCATCTGGCATTGCAAATTTTTCTTCGGGATTTAATCCCAGCGCAACCTTTGTTGCAGCAATCTCTTCATCGCCAAGTGCTGAACCGTGCGAACCAGCCGTGCCTTGAGCTTTAGGTGCTGGCCATGCAATCACAGATTTCATGCGAATCATTGTTGGCTTAGACGTTTCTTTCTTAGCCTGCGTCATTGCATTATCTAGAGCAATAATATCAACACTGCCATTAGCTGATGCTGCAACATCGATTACATGCCATCCATAAGCGCGGTATCTAGCTGATACATCCTCTGTAAAAGCGTTGTGGGTATCGCCTTCAATGGAAATACGATTGTCATCATAAATAACATTCAAAGCGCCAAGTTGCTGTGTTCCTGCTAGCGAAGAAGCTTCAGCACTTACTCCTTCTTGGAGATCGCCATCAGAACAGATAACCCAGATACTGTGATCAAAGATTGAAGTTCCAGGTTGTGCATCTGCATCTAGTAAACCTCGTTCATAACGCGCTGCCATTGCCATTCCTACTGCAGTTGCAACACCTTGGCCAAGAGGCCCAGTTGTCATTTCTACACCGGCAGTGTGACCGTATTCTGGATGGCCCGGTGTTAATGAATCCCATGTACGAAATTCCTGCAAATCTTTCATCTCAACTCCGTAACCACTTAAAAATAGTTGGATGTAGAGAGTTAAAGAAGAGTGCCCACAAGACAATATAAATCTATCTCTTCCAAGCCACGTAGGATCAGATGGGTCATGGACTAAATGCCGCTGAAACAAGGCGTAAGCAACTGGGGCCAGTGACATAGCGGTACCAGGGTGACCATTGCCCACTTTTTGTACGGCATCAGCAGCCAACGCGCGGGCATGCGCAACTACGAGATCATCGAAATCTGACCAACCTGACATTGAACTCATTGAGATATTTCCTTTGTTTTGAATTGAACAGATAACCAAATACGCCAGGCTGCAATCCAGACCACCGTTGTTCCGATTAGATGCATGCCGACTAATAGTTCTGGTACACCCTGTAAATATTGGATATAGCCAATTCCACCCTGCGCTAGGCTAATTCCAAGAAATATAGCAAGTCGCTTTCTAGTTAAGTTTGAAATATCCTTACGCAAGTAAAAAGAAATTGTGAATAACAAAAGTATGGTTACTGCGCCGCCATGGAACATTGCTGCATCTTGAATTCTAATTTTTAGACGAGGTGCATTGATATCCCCCGCATGTGGTCCTGCGCCGGTCACAAGGGTTCCCAAAATAATTACAATACTTGCCCACATGATGTGGGTTTTGGAGAAGCTATTTACGGTTCCTTTAATACCAGTTTTTACCGCAGGAGTTTTGCGGCGCGAATGGAGTGAAGTTGCAGCTGCTATCAAAATTGTTGACAACAAAAAATGGCTAGCAACCGCTAATGGATTCAAATGTGTGAGCACAGTGATTCCACCCAAAACGCCTTGCCCAAATATTCCTAAAAATTGTCCAGCAGCAAGTAGGCGTAGATCTTTTCTACCTGCTCGTAAAACTGTTATTAAAGTAGCCAACGCAAATGCAACAAGAACAAATGTGAGCAACCGGTTTGCGAATTCAATCCACGAATGCAGCGTTCCTTCTGCCTGATTCTTGATCGGTCGATAAGAACCGGGTGTGCATTCTGGCCAGGTAGGACATCCCAACCCTGAACCCGTGAGGCGTACTGCTCCGCCAGTCACAACGAGTACGGCCTGGAAGATAAGTAGGCCTAGAGTCAGGGGAGTAAGTGCTCGGGCCCAGCGCATCGATGCCATGTCCCAACCTTATGGCTAGTGGGCAGGTAGGCGGGCCGAGTGGCTGAACATGTCGAATTACGACACAATAGTGTTGTGAAAATGAATGGCCAGACCAGCCCCGTTCCAGGTGATGATCTACGCACCCGAGATGTAGTGGCCCGTTCCATTTTGGAGAATGGCCCTTCTACAGCAGCAGTTTTAGGCCAGCGTTTGGGATTAACACCTGCTGGAATTCGTCGCCACCTTGATTTATTGGTTGCTGATGGAGTTTTAGTAGCGCGTGAACCACATTCAGCGATCATTCGCGGAAGAGGAAGACCTTCCAAGGTGTTCGTAATGAGCGACAAAGGACGCGAAAAATTTGAACATTCTTACGATGATTTAGCGGTAGCTGCATTGAAATTTATGTCTGCGCAATCAGGAGAGCATTTAGTTTCAAACTTTGCACAATCTCGCGCAGAAGATCTTGAACGAAAAGCCACCATTGCGATTTCTAAGAAGAGTAATAAATCGCAAGCTCTTGCAGAATTTTTAACTGAACAAGGCTATGCCGCAAGTATTCAAGAAAAGCCAATGGGTGAAGAACTCTGCCAACATCATTGTCCGATTGCCCATGTTGCTTCAGAGTTCCCGCAATTATGCGAGGCAGAAACTGAAGCGCTCTCACGTCTACTAGGCACTCACGTCCAACGTCTAGCAACAATTGCACATGGCGATGGCGTCTGCACAACTTTTATTCCCAAAACAACGGCAACTACAAAGCGAAAGGTACGCGCATGACTATCGCACATCCAGAACTCGAAGGTATCGGCAACTATGAATACGGTTGGTCAGATAAGAGCGATGCAGGTACTAACGCTAAGCGCGGCCTTAATGAAGATGTTGTGCGCGACATCTCAGCCAAGAAGTCTGAACCGCAGTGGATGCTCGACCTTCGTTTAAAAGGTCTTGCGCTATTTGAAAAGAAGCCAATGCCAAACTGGGGCTCAGATCTATCCGGAATTTTCTTCGACACGATCAAATACTTCGTGCGCTCTACAGAAAAGCAAGCTGCAACATGGGATGACTTGCCAGATGAAATTAAGAACACGTATGACCGTCTTGGAATTCCTGAGGCTGAAAAGCAGCGCCTAGTTTCAGGGGTTGCGGCTCAATACGAGTCAGAGGTCGTTTATCACTCAATCCGTGAAGATTTAGAAAAGCAAGGCGTTATTTTCCTTGATACAGATAGCGCACTCAAACTGCATCCTGAACTATTTAAAGAGTACTTCGGAACAGTTATTCCAGTGGGCGATAACAAGTTCGCAGCACTGAATACTTCTGTGTGGTCGGGTGGTTCATTTATCTATGTTCCAAAAGGTGTTCACGTCGATATTCCTCTACAGGCATATTTCCGCATTAACACTGAAAACATGGGTCAGTTCGAACGTACGTTAATCATCGCTGATGAAGATTCTTACATTCATTATGTTGAGGGTTGTACTGCACCTATTTACAAGTCTGACTCACTGCACTCTGCAGTTGTTGAAATCATTGTGAAAAAGGGCGCACGCGTTCGCTACACGACGATTCAAAACTGGTCTAATAACGTTTATAACTTGGTTACAAAGCGCGCAACATGTGCCGAAGGTGCAACCATGGAATGGGTAGATGGAAACATCGGCTCCAAAGTAACTATGAAGTACCCTGCGATCTTTTTAATGGGCCCACACGCAAAGGGTGAGACTTTGTCTCTAGCCTTTGCCGGCGAGGGTCAACATCAAGATTCAGGCGCCAAAATGGTGCACGCAGCGCCATACACATCGTCTTCTGTAATCTCAAAGTCAGTTGCACGAAATGGCGGCCGCACTTCTTATCGTGGACTTGTTCAAGTCCAAGAAGGCGCCCATCACTCAAAGAGCACAGTGAAGTGCGATGCACTTCTAGTCGACACAATTTCACGCTCTGACACATATCCATATGTTGATATCCGTGAAGATGATGTTTCTATGGGCCATGAAGCAACCGTTTCAAAGATCTCAGATGATCAGCTCTTCTATTTGATGTCTCGCGGATTAACTGAAGATGAAGCTATGGCCATGATTGTCCGTGGATTCATTGAGCCAATTGCGCGCGAACTTCCAATGGAATATGCGCTAGAGCTCAATCGCCTTATTGAACTTCAAATGGAAGGTGCAGTTGGTTAATGTCTGTTTTAACTACTAATTACTTAACCCCAACTGGACGTGAGGAAGCGTGGC
>CAFABC010000009.1_pt1 | contig 37337 bp, 40 predicted proteins | sample 7267741 | NCBI WGS metagenome assembly CAFABC01 (sample SAMEA6814001, study PRJEB35770) | uncultured Actinomycetes bacterium | biome: Freshwater; feature: Freshwater reservoir; material: water | place: Czech Republic | collected 2017-08-18 | depth 30m m | reverse complement strand
CTAATGGGACAACGTTTTCACCTAAAATTCACGAAATTCTGGGCGGTATTGCTCTAAAACGGACACGATCTATGGCAATTACGCATCAAGGAGGCCCAGTCTGAGCAAGGCGAGGATTTCCCACTGAGCTCCGGGGAATTTCTTGGCATAAATCGCTACCTAATTCGTTTGTACGGAACGCCAGCTTGAACTAATCGCGGGTATCCGACTTGGCTCCACGGATGTGGCTGTGCCGCAACGAATGAAGTCCAAAGCTCGGCTGAAATTCCGTAATACTCATAGGTGTACCCGTTATTAAATTGCACTGTCATTGTCATCGAATTTGCGTCATAGCCAGCAGCCCGAATGTTGTCAGATTGAATAGAAATGAGTAGGCCATTTGTACCCACAACGGTTTGGACTTCAACCTGCGGGCTGGATGCAGGTTCATTTGAGTTCCCACAACCTGATAGGAGTCCAACCGAAAGGAGTAGTAGAAACGTGCGCTTCATGTTTGGAGGGTAGCAACGAGGTAGCAACGCGGATAGTCATTTGGATGCCTAATTCGATAATTGAGCGTTTACTAGGCTTATTACATGCGGTAGTGTGCGTGATTAGTAGTGCGTAAGACCTTACTTCCGTTAACTCTTAATCATCGGGCTTATTTGTCAGTCCCCATCTATATCTTTTAATCATGACCACTAAACACCGCACACGTCTCCGTGCACTCGCATGCCCTCAATGTGGGCAAAAGGGAAACCTTCAAAGAATCATCTACGGGATGCCCGATCCTGAAACCTTTGACTTTAAGAAATACGCGGTAGGTGGTTGCTGCATCAATGGCGATGGAACTGACCCAGATGTCCTATGTAGGGACTGTGGCTGGCGTGGGAATAAACAGGAGTTGGGATAGCTGTGACGGACGAAGAGAAGCAAGCTTTGATGCAGAATGTTATCGACAGCGTGCAAGATTACTTCGATAACTACGACTGGGATAAGAAGTTCATCGCCCATTTTGGCGAGCATGGCAGCAATGACTCAAACGACAAGGAAGGTAATCTTTAATTATGAATACACGCAAAATAGCTCGAGGATTTGCTCTTAACTTCTTTAGAACTGTTGGACTCTTCTTTGCCTTCATTGCAATCTTGCAATTCCAGGATCACTTTGTGGGATATGCCTTTGTTTCACTAGGTATTTCAGCAGTGACCTTGTACTTATCTTTCCGTGGAGTGTTTAGGAATAAGAAGCCGCTTTAACATTTATTAAATAACCTTACGACGATTGCAGCCAGTTCGTTAATCACTTCTATTGGTACCCCGCCGCCCATATTCTGCATAAGGTCATTACGCATCGCTGACTCTGTTGCCCAAGAACTTTGCCATAGCCAACTTAGTTTCCCTGTTGGGCCGTAAACCTCTTCGGTGGTGAAGCCAGTGCTTAGCCCGATACTCTCATTCCATGCTGTACTTTCTTGCAATTTGCTAAGTGCTTCATGACTTATACGAAGAATCACTTAACAACCACCCTCACCACATCCCCTGCCGTTGCACTGGCCCCTAGCTCCACGTTCACATTCGTTGGTATGCCATTGATCTGGGCTGCAGATAGCAGAGCTAGCTGTGCTGCGATATCACTCATCCAGTAGAAGGCGGCTGGGCCTGCTCTATCAATGATCTCTTGGGCTTTTGTTAATTGAAGATCATTGAACTTTTCTTCATCATTGTTATTGCACTCAATGATCCATAGGAGATAGTTCTTTATATCAAGGGCTATGCCTTTGTACTCTTGATCAGTTGCTATTAACTCTTTGAGTTCACCATCGAGGGAGCGCGGACGGCGCTTTCTCTTAGAGCGGTTAAGGAAGAGGAAGATCAGGGTGGCAATAAAAAGGGTCTCTAACATGGGCTTCAAACTACTCTGGGTGACTGACAGATTTGTCAGTGCCCCCTGCTATCTTTTCCCTAGGTTAAGAACTAAGCGTTAAGCCCTTTAGTTTGTTGAGTATCAACTCTCCAGGAGAAATCTAAATTGACACCAGTCTTGGGGATGCCGTATCGTCTGCAGACGTGTCAGACATCGCTATTATAAAGATTCGCTAATAGTGGCTCGTCCATCAGTCTCGGTCACAGTTCAGCGTAAAATCGAACAACTCATTCGTGACGGCTCATTAAAGCCCGGCGAGTCGATACCAACAGAAGCCGAATTATGTTTACAGATGGGAGCGGGTCGTAGTTCGATCCGCGAAGCGCTAAAAGTTCTCGAGCGAAAAGGTCTAATCGATGTTCAGCCGGGTCGGGGTCGTTTAGTTTCTGAACTCAGCAACGGATGGATTGAAAGCCCCATTACTAATTTCCGTAGCGTCACAGAGCTTCTAGCCAGTTCAGGATATGTGACAGTTTGCAAGGTATTGAGCAGCGATATTGGAAAAGCCAATAAGAATGAGCGTGAAGTACTTGGGTTAGAGGAAGGTGCGACCGTAGTTCGTTTAGAACGAACACACTTCTTAAAAAATATTCCTATCGTTTGCATGCTGGAGTCTGTTCCTACCGAGCTTTTGGGCGGTGAAAATATCACTGAAGACTGGTCAAAATCTCTTGTTGGAATTCTTTCCAAACGGGGGCATAAGCCAGTTGCATCACGTGCAACAGTAAAAGCGGTCACACTTCCAAAAGAAATGCGTGCAAAAATCTCCGTTCAAAAAAATACAGATGAAGATGCGTGGATCGAAATTATGGAGGCAAACCTTGACCCCAGCGGACGCATCTGCCTTCTGTCGAAGGTATTTCTCAAAGGGGACATGTTCTCTTTTTCATTTATCCGAACCGACGATAACTAAAAGGTAATCCAACAGTGCCAACAGAAATTCTCAAATTAGCGTCAATGGGTGACAACTGCATCGACTTATATTTGGACCCTTTTAATGTAAGTGCAGTTGGTGGACAAGCTTTGAACGTTGCAGTGACATGGGCTCGTTCTGGGTGGAATACAGAGTACCTAGGCGCTGTTGGTGATGATGCTCAAGGACAACGAATCTTATCTACTCTCACCCATGAAGGTGTCGTTAATGATCGCGTACAGGTACTAACAGAACATACGGCCACAACCACAATTGAAGTTCTCGCAAATGGCGATCGAGTTCTTGTGCATGAGGATCAAGGCGCTTGCGATTACTTCTCGCCGACTGAAGAAGATTTAGCTCACCTTGCATCATTCACCTATATTCATGCAGCAAACCTTCCTAATTTTCGATCTATCGCTAAGAAGCTAGGCGCAATTGGTGTGCCTATGTCATATGATTTTTCTACACGCCATGAGACACAAGACCTCGAAGGAATTGATACCGGCTTTTATTCATATCCAAGTTCACCGGAATCTGATCAGTTAGCCGCGCTTGCTGAGAATGCAAAGATCGCTGGCGTCCGAGTGGTGGTAATTACATGCGGTGAATTTGGGAGCGCCGTTTTTGAAGGTGGAAAAAGGTATATTGCGAAAGCGCCCACAGTTCAAGTTGTTGACACATGTGGGGCTGGAGACACATTTGCAGCAATTTTTATCAGTGAGCGACTTCGCGGTACATCTGTTGAATTAGCAATGGAGGTTGCGACCGAACGTGCCTCAGCTGCATGTTTACATATTGGAGCTTGGACACAAGCGACTGTTAGTAAATAATTGAAACTACCTGAACCCAATAGTACAAAAACTTTTAGAGATTATTTTCTTTACTACATTACTTTCTAAGTGGGGGGGACGTTATGAAAAGAGCTCTGATTACCGAAATCAACACGCTAGAAATAGGCGAAGGGAAAGATCCCAGCCCTAAATCTAATGAAGTAATTGTTAAAGTAGAAGCCTGCGGGATATGTGCGACGGATCGTCATATTTTTGCTGGTGTTTATCCGATGGATTTCCCAATCACTCTCGGGCATGAATACTCTGGAACGGTTGTAGAAGTTGGCCCGGAAGTAAAGTTACTTAAGATTGGGGATCGCGTTGCAGTAGATCCAAATGTTTTCTGCGGCATTTGCTCTTTTTGTCGACTTGGATTAGTTCATTTATGCTCAATTCTTACACCTCTCGGAATTACACGTCCTGGTGGATTCGCGGAATACTCGGCGGTTCCAGAACAAAATGCTTATCTGATGCCAGATTCCATGTCATTTGAAGCAGGCGGAATGCTCGAGCCATTAGCTTGCGCAATACGCGGTATTCAACTTGGTGACGTGAAGCTTGGAGATGCAACTGTTGTCTTGGGTGCCGGTCCAATGGGTATCTGTCTTATTCAATTGCTTCGCATTAGCGGTTCTTCGAAGATTATTGTGGTTGAGCCAAATCCTGTGCGGCAAAAACTCGCATTAGACTACGGTGCTGACGTCACTGTTTCCCCTGATGAGCACTTACGCGACTTCGTTATGGAGCAAACAAAAGGTCTCGGTGCTCATGTTGTCTACGAAGCGACGGGTAACAGCAAAGTAGCCGAATCCACCCTGGCCTTGGTGCAGCGTGGCGGAACCGTAATGTGGTTTGGGTGTTGTTCAAAATTCGACAGTATTCCAATCAGCCCCTTCTGGGTGAATGATGCAGAGATAACTATTCGGGGATCTTTCAATAATCCCTTCTCGCACCCAATAGCTCTTGAGCTTGTCTCTTCTGGTCGAATATCAGTTGAGAATATGGTGACTGACCGAATTCCGTTAGAGCGCCTTCTGGAAGCTATGGACCATAAAAACTTTCCTGATGCAATAAAGGTAACGATATTGCCAGGAATGAAGTCCGACTTATTCAATAACCGAGCCTGAACTCAAGCCGGAAATAATCTGTCGCTGCAGTCCAATTAGAATCAAAAGAATTGGAACTAACGATATGACACTAGATGCGGCAATAGATCCCCACAGTATCGCTTTATCTGTTTGAAATGAGGCAATCACTAGCGGCATTGTCAAAATTTTATTGCCTGCAAGGACTAGCACAAATAGGAACTCATTCCAAACCAGAATAAATGTAACTGCAGCACTGGAAGCCAAGCCTGATCGAGAAATTGGAAGTATTACTTGCATAAAAATTCTAAAGGGACTTGCACCATCGAGGTATGCGGCCTCATCAATTGCTCGAGGTATTGAATTCATCAAGCGGTACATAATTAAAATTGATAGAGGCAACTGAAAAGCTACAAGCGCAATATCTAGCCCTAACAATGTGTCAAGTAAATTTAATTGTCTATAAATATAGAAAGTCGGAATTATGATTGCAAATGTTGGGATAAGCCGAGTCACCGTAATCAAAGAAGTAAGTGCTGGTTTACCCTTAATTTTATACCGCGAAAGTGCAAAACCGGCCAACGCACCCAAGAAAACGCACACCAAAGTTACAGTTGCAGATATCTGAATACTAGAAATCAGTGCATGAGTAAAGTCAGGATTGGTTAACATTTTTCTGTAATTAGTCAATTCCGGTCTGAAAAACCAGCGCGTAGGCACAGAGTATGCTGACTGATCAGATTGGAAAGAAATAGAGACAAACCAGAGAACTGGATAAACGCTGGCTATAATTAAAATTAAACCAATACACGTTTGTAAAATGTGCAAAAGAATTTTTTGAATCATTACTTACAATCCAAATTTCTTGGAAATTCGGCGTCCTGAAAATCCAGTCATTGCGACGATACAAATTGAAGCTACAAAAATTGTGACAGCCGCAGTCGTTTGCCCTATTTTGAACTGGCTAAATCCAAATTGATAAAGATAAAGATTTATAACAGAGGTTAATCGACCTGGACCCCCTCCAGTTAGAACATATATCTCATCAAATATCTGTAAAGCATCCATTGCGCGCAAAACTAGAATTGCGAGCAAAATTGGCAAGATTGCTGGTAAAACTACGTAACGGAACCTTTGCCAATAATTCGCCCCATCGACAAGTGCGGCTTCAATAGGCTCTTTTGGAATTCCACTCAGACCGGCAAGACATAAAATCATTACAAATGGGGTCGTATGCCAAACCTCCATGAAAACTATTGCCCAACGAGCTGTTCCGATCTCGGTTATCCACGCATGAGCCCCAATTCCAAAAAATTTAAGATAGTAATTAAGTTCTCCGAATTGCGCACTGTAAAACATGCGGAAGAATTCACCAATCACAATCGGCACTAAGAGGAAGGGTAGCAGCGAGATACCCCGAAAAATACTTCGTCCTCGGAAATCACGATTTAGCCATAGAGCTATTCCTAATCCAAATAACATCTCTAAGAGAAGTGCTGGAATTACTATCCAGGCGGTCGTATTTATTGCTTGCCAGAAATCTGTTGAAGTAAGGACAGTATTGTAATTATTAAATCCCACTAATTGGGTAATTGCAGCTGTAGATTTCGTTAAGTCAGTATCTGTAAAACTCAAATATATCGCCAGAATCATAGGCACAACGCGTAAAGTGAAAATTATTACTACTGCGGGAACTAGTAACGCATATGGCGATAAGTTTCGAAGTGGAACCTTGCGTGGCTCATTTTTAAAACTACGCAAGATCCCACCCTTCGATTGGACTAGCATTCAATTACTAACATATTGAATTACTGATCCCTCTATTTCTCTTTCTTGATTTCAGCAATCAGGCGATCTGATGATTGTTTAATCGCTGCAGAAGCAGAGATTTGTCCACTTAGGGCTGAAGATAGAGGAGGAGCCATTGCTGCCTCCCAATCAACCCAGTGAGAAGTATTTGGAAAATAGATTGCATTCTTGTAGTTGACTAAAGCCGCAGCATAATATGGATATTTTGCTTGCAGAGTTTTGTCACTCAACACAGAGATTCTGTTTGCAGACCCCCCGTTAATGAGTCCGGCTTTTTGTTGCTCAGCTGAGGTAGCCCATGCAATAAAGTCAAAAGCTGCTTGTACGTTTTTAGATTTCGCAGAAACACCAAGTCCCCAACCGCCTAGGTTCGGAGTGCTTTTTCCAGTCGGTCCACTTGGGATTGCCGCAAAACCAACTTTTCCAGCCACCTTTGAACCTGGAGCTATCAAAGAATCTGAAGTATCCGAGAAGTTAAGCATCATTGCGCTTTTGCCTGCCGAGAATGTTGCCGCGGCAGCAGGCCAATCAGCAGCAAGGGCATCTTGTGGAGCGCTGGCAAGAACCTTCTTCCATACCGTGAAAGCTTGAAGGGCTTTAGGGGAATTTACTAAACTAGTCTTTAAATCAGGAGTCGTGATACTGGCTCCATATGACCAAGCAACGCTCCAGAACTCATCGAGGAGTGGATCGTCACGCTTGCCAATTAATGTGGTGCCAGGCATCGATAGCTTCTTCTTTAAAGTAGCCGCAGCTGAGGCATATTCTTCCCAAGTTTTAGGAACTGCAACGCCGGCTTGCTTCAATAGGTCAGTACGGTAGTAGAGCATATATACGGCTCCGAACCATGGCAACGCATATTGCTTTCCGCTAATTGTCGCCCAACTTACATATGAAGGAATGAAATCTTTCATATTGATCAGCGGAGCTTGTTTTGCTGCCATATCTCCCAGTGGAATTAGGTAGCCACTGTCAACGTATTGCTTTTCCCATGCGTAGTCAAAACCCAATACGTCATAGGTATTCTTACCAGAGGCGTAAGAAAGAACAGTGCGCTGTCGTGTTGGATCGTAATCAAAAAGATCGACACTCACTGTGACATTCGGATGAGATTTATTATAAACAGCCGCAGCATCTTTAAGTGCCGTGCCAGGTCCTCCTGTTTGGGCAATCACTCTTATACTAACTGGGCTCGCAGCTTTTGCGATTCCAGCTGTCATAGAAAAACCTAGACCTAGTGATAAAAGAATCGCCAACTTCGTTGTTGATTTTTTCATTAGATTCCTTTCTTCTCGAGACGTGCACTTGTTTTCTCTCATTTGCTACAGCGTGAATCCGAGATGAGCCCCACCGCTAATGGTGAGCATTGAACCTGTCATGTAGCTCGATGCATCACTAACGAGGAACTCAACTGCTTTAGCAATTTCCTCCGGTTCTGAAACTCTCCCTAAGGGAGTCGATGTCTCATAGCCTTTGAAAACTTCTGCCGGAGTGATTCCGCGCAACTTAGCTTCCCAGCCAAGCTCACGACTCTCCATGGGGGTACGTACATACATTGGACACACGCCATTGATGCGAATTTTTCTTTCTGCAAATTCAGTAGAAGCAGATTCAATCAATCCTGTTACAGCAAATTTCGAGGCGCAGTATGCGGAAAAATAGGGTGCACCTTTTAGGCCGCCACATGAGTCGATAATTACGATAGATCCACCGTCTTTAACTTTGGGATAAAGAGACCTCAGGCAATTAAAAACACCGAAAGCATTTACATTTAATTGAAAGTTCCAGTCATCGTCAGTTGTGTCAACAAGTTTTGCCATTCGGGATACCCCAGCAGCTAATACAACAGCATCAAGACTTTCCGAAATTTCAAGAGTGGCGTTTTGGACAGAAGTACTTGACGAGACATCTACAGGATTTGTTCCTGTGATATCCCACGGGATAACTGAAAAGCCTTTTTCATTGTATAAATTACTAATTGCAAGCCCAATCCCACTTGAAGCTCCTGACACCAAAATCTTGCTCATGAAGTACCTTTCTGAAATAGTCTCAAGTTAGTAATCAAACTGGTTGTAGTAGCGTCGAGTTGTTAATGGGTGTTTACGCTTAAATTCCAAATGTGCACTTACTCTTTCAAGAACCGCGGAGAGCAGCGCAGGCGATATTAGAGCACGGGTTTCTTGTGAAATTCCTGGAAGTTGGAATGACTTTGTATCAATAACATTAACAATTTTTGAGTATTCTTTGGCAAATTTTTCAACACGATCCATGAGAGGACGAGTTGAATCTTCACCCTTAAAAATAATAATACTTACATCGTCTTGAACGATTTCGAGTGTTCCATGAAAGAAATCAGAACCATGAATAGGACGTGTACGAATCCATTGCATTTCTTCTAGAATGCACATTCCATAGTAGAAAGCCTCTGCCCAACAGTTACCAGAGCTGCTAATAATATGATAGTTGTTATCAGCGATTACTTGGGCAAGATCTTCAGCCTTACCTTCGAAAGCCTTTTTTACTTCTACCAAAAGAGTAGGCAATGAGCATATTTCTTGAACAAGAACTTCATAACTAGGTAGCTCACCTTGCGTTTTCATTACAGAAGCTGCGACAAGAAGTGATTGCAAATAGAAAGACTCTGAGGAAGTATCATCTTCTCCAAAGTTAACAAATGAAAAATCAGCTGCTTGTGCTAATGGCCGATCAGCGTAGCCAGTGAAAAGAATTACCTTTGCACCAAGAGCTTGCACATATTTCATCGCAGCTATTGATTCTTTTGTCTTTCCAGAAAGGGAAGGCATAACAACTATTGAATTAGATCCGAGGTGAACATCGCCTTGGAGAATAAGTTCTGCTGGGTCTGAGTTGAAGACTGGAAAATTGGATTGACTCTTGAGTAAGTGCACAGCAGGGAGCATCAAAATGCCAGCTCCGCCGGTTCCTAAAAAGAATAGGTTTTTGGCGCCATTGCCAATTAGTCTGACGATGGTCTTATCAATTTCTCCTGCCATTGAAACTGCGCCGGTTTGAATTTTTATATAGCGCTCTTCATCGAAGTTGAACATTTTCAGTCTTCCCAATCTGTTGAGACTTGCTCGTGAGACTTATTTCGGGGAAGAAATATTGTTCCATTAACTTGTCTGACATGTATGTTTAGAGTAAATGAATAACTAAACTAGGTCAATAAGCTGGCCGAAAATTCTTCAAAACTGAGGGTGATTTAAGGCGTACTTTCACGCCAGGTGTCCCATCCCCTCATTTTGTTTCCTACCGAATCTGGTCTTTTAGACGTATCAGGGGTCTAACCGCTAACAAATGAGGTGGACACACAGACTCAATACTGACTTCGTCTATCCGTTGTAATGACCTTGCTATGGGGGTAGTTTTCAAAACTCCAAAGTTCGATCTATAGGAGGAGAGAATCATCATGGCAAAAACAACTGAAATATGGATATGTGAAGGCGTTGAAGGAACAACACGTCGCCAACAAATGACACGACTTGGCGAATGGAAGAAGCAATTTCTTGCAGAAGCGGGAGCAAGTGCTGTGAACATCTGGGAAGGTGGATATGGCGAATATGCAGGTGCATGGATCTATGCCGTTGATTTTGACAGCGCAGAAGCCTTCGGAAAGTCTCAAGATAAGTTCTATGCAAATTCAAAGAGCTTTGATGATGCGATGGAAGTTTGGCAGAAGACACCAATGCTTAAGTTCCGCGGTGGTGGATTACTCCATCACACAGATATCTAAATTAGAAATAAGTTGAGGAGGGGCCGGCGCAAGCAGGCAACTTCTTAACTTGGCGGTGGCCCAAAGGTTGCATATTCAGCCGCTAGTACCTTTGAAAGTATTACTGAAGCTTCGCTCCAACTGATTCCATAAACATTTTGAAACGCTGTTTCAAATTTCTGACCTTCAGCACCAAGTGAATACATGGCCATGACGGCTTGAGGTCCAGCGATCGCAGTTAAAATCTCTGTCGTTAGCGCGCCAACGGTGTAACCAAGGCGGTAGAGATTGCCATCTGAATAGCAAGTGCTGTGGCTTTGGTTCACTAAATAATTGAGCAAGGAAGCTTGTGAATAATCAGTGACAGTGGTTGGGCCTTGGCCGTATGGAAGGTTTTTTCGAGCCTCTTGATAAACGGCAAACGTTTCATAAGCACTCATTTGCCCCACAGAGTTGGGTAAGCCCTCGAATAGCCAACAAGGTGAAAATCCCCAGTTGGAGTTCCAACTTCTGTTGCACGCTGCTGAGTTAGTTTGCTCGGTGCAATAACTACTTGGTTTTCCGATCCACTGGGCCGCCTGAACAGCGTGTGTGTATTCATGTCCAAGGATTCCGCCGCTGGTTATGAAGGGACCATTGTTGTTGCCTTCTTCAAGGCCGAATGTCAAGATCGCATCGTCTGTATTTTCTATCGCGGTGGAATCTGCCCCGCCGCAATTAGTTGGTGGCCCTGAAAAAACACCGGGTGAAATTGTTTGTTGGCAGTTTCCAGCGATTCGCGCGATTTCAGCTTTAGTTGCGCCTGCAAAATATTTCTTTGCAGCTGCTGTTTTCTTCCAGTCTTCTTCAGCCCACGGTTCATCTTGGGCGTTATACATCAGCAAATTGAAAGTTGAAACTTGAGAAAATCCACTCCAGAGCTTCTGGTTACGCAATAACAGATCTTGAATGCGTGGAAGGCCACCAACGATAACTATTTTAGTATTTGGTCCAACGTGAACTTCGTTGGCAATAGCTTTGGTAGGTGTTGGATTAGAAGCAATGAGATCTGAAACCTTTTGCCATGCAGTCATTGGAATATCAGAGATACGCTCTAACGCGTTAGCAAAAGTAATCGCTCCTGTTTGAGCTGCGGGCAAAGTAATTGGTTTAGGTGCCACAAATGGTGCGGCCGTTTTTGTGGGTGTTGGTTTTGGCGTGGCCGAAGGTGCAGGTGCTGCGGCGGCTTTTTTCCACAGCAGTTTCTTTCCTGATTTCACACATGTGAACTTCACCCCAGCAACAACTGATGTTGCGCCAGCTTTTGTGCATACAGCACCAGCCTTTGCAGTTGCAGCGTTAGCTTGAGGCAGCGCAAGAATGGACGCGAAAAGAATGAGTGAAGTGACTAAGGACATCTTGCGCATAAAAATCTACCTCTCCGTAGATTGAGTTTTTTGTGTTTAGTTCTTTAGTGCGGCCAAGGATTTGAGCAACTGAGTAGCAATGTGACCACCGCCTAATCTGGTGGGGTGTCCTGCTGATAACTGGCGTTGCCCATTATTATTTTGATCAAATAAAGGCAAGGTAATGAAGTCGATGTAGGCAACTCCTAATGTTTTTGCTACTTGCTTCATTGCTGCGTTTTGTCCAGGAGCTTTTTGATCTCCCCCAGTTTCATATGGCGAACAGATAATAATGACAACATCAGGATCAGCTTTTTGTAGCGCCTGAATATCTCTGCCTAATTCATCTGCAATTTGTTGATCTGGAAATAAGTGATCATTCGATGAACCAGTAAAGATGATTACCGATGGATGCTGTGGGACAAGGTCTCGGATGATTCGATCTTTATAGGTTTCATTACTGGCAATTTGTAAATATCCCTGTCCTCGAACTCCTGCAGAAATCACATTCCAACCGGTAAGCCAAGAAAGCGCACCAGGATAAGCATCCCAATCGTGAACTGGGCCTGATTCTTCAAAAGATGGCGTAACCCAAGAGTCACCAAGAATTGCAACGCGCAGTGGCGCACTGCTTAGAAGTGGTTTTACTGAAAGCAAACTGTCAGATAAACCCAAGCCGTAGAAAGTTGTTAATGACATAAATTCAAGGCGAATCGAATAATCTCCTGGGGAACCAAGTGAAACTTCATCAAAGTTCTTTTGATTATTATTTGAATGTGAAACACCAGAAATACTTTGGTATTTCCATGGTCCGGTGCCATCTTTATATACAAGTCGCCAAGAATAATTTTGTGACGGATTACCTAATCCACTGGTTACAACAGTAAAACGCCCCTGTGAATCTTTGGTCGTTAATTTAAACCCAACAGACCATGGTGGCAACGCATTTTGAGAGCCATAAACATTGCGCCGATCAGCAGTCAATAATGAAATAGCACCTTTACGGTTTGAATCGCTCTCGGAAAGAGGTGTTGGTCCAAGATAAGTAAAATTGCTTGGGGATGCAGCGTTTAGAAAATTCTCTAAATTATTCTTGCTTGTGTCCACAATCTTGATCTTGTTTGCTGGATCATATGTTGGTAGGACGTTATCAGAATTGGCCATTGCAGACTGCGCCATGCTGACAAAAGAAGATAAAGAAATCTTCTGCTGCGCCGGTATAACTATTGGTGCAGCGGTAGCCGTTTTAGTTGCCGTTGGAGTAGGTGCAGCTGTTGGAGTAGGTGCGGGTGTAGCCGTTGGTGATGCTGACCAAACACGCCACACCTTTTTCTTGCCCTCTTTTTTGCAAACGAATCTTTTATTTGGTGTCTCAAAGAATGCACCAACATTGCTACAGGTGCTGCCCGCTTTAGGAGCTGCAGCGTTTGTTTGAGGTAGCGCAACAACTAAAGCTAGAAGAGTTAATAAAATGAAAATAGAAACTTTTCGCATTAATCCATCACCCATTCATACTTGCTACTAAATAATCTTTCACAATAACTTGAACAAGAATTGGCTGAGCTTTTTCCCATGAAATTCCATAAACCATTTTGAATGCTTCTGAGAATGTGTGACCTCTTGCTTCTAGGGCGTACAGCGCCATAGTTGATGTAGCGCCACCAATTGCAGATAACGCTTCAACTGCAAGCAATCCCGTGGCATATCCCCAGCTATATGTGCTTTGGCATGTTTGAAGAGTTTCAAGGCTCAAATACGCCGAAACGCCAGCTAGATCTCGCGGAGCAAGGAGATTATTTGCAGCCTTGCGATTAAGAGCTTCACCATTTCGTTGGTTTAAATAATCACTGTAAGAAGCTGACGCTACAGTTTTTCCAGCAAAATGCGCTTGTCCTTCTTGAAGCCAACACGGACTAATGTTTTGCATAGCTTGACCTGGCTGTTGTGAAGTCCCAACAAATTGGGCAGTTTGAACCATGTGAGTGAATTCGTGAATTTCAATTGCACCTAAACGATAAGTATCAGAACGTGGACCCGCCTCTGTTGGAACTCCAAACCATCCCATTCCAGTTCCAATTGAATCGATAACACCAGCATTTGCACCGGTGCAATCTTGAAGCGGTTCGGTTGAAGCCTCTGGTGCACCCGGACCATTGTTGGACAGACAATCATTTCGCATCTTTGAAGCAGGTGGTCCAGCGGTAATTTTATTTTCAGTTCGCCATTTAGCGTAAGCAATTTCAGCAAGCGGTTCATCTTGAGTATTAAAGAAGTATAGCCCTATCGATTTTGGTTGGTTATAACCCGACCACAATTTCATTGCTTTTACTATGCGTTCTTCTTCAGACATCGATCCAACGGGAACAGTGGTCGGACCAACCCAAATCGTTGATTTCATACCGGTGGGAGTCTTATTCGATGAATAGATCTTTTGCGCGCTCTCATATGCAACTTGTGCGACTTTTTCTACATTATCAAGAATATTTGCAAATGTGATTGATCCCTGAGCAACTGGCAACGTTATTGGAATTGGAATAACAACCGGGGATGAACTCTTTGTTGGAGTAGGGGTAGCTATTGGAGTTGGCGTTGGAGCAGCAGATGGGGTTGCTTGTGGTGTTGAGTTCCAAATACGCCAAACCTTCTTCTTGCCCTCTTTTTTACAAACGAATCTTTTATTTGGTGTCTCAAAGAACGCTCCAACATTGCTGCAGGTGCTGCCTACTTTAGGAGCTGCGGCAGTTGCTGTACTTGCCATAACCCCAAGAAAGAGGGCGCTGGCTGCAAGCACAACTGTGAATTTTCGCATTGGGTAATCATGCACTAGCCAAGTTGCGCATCCTTAAACACGCTCAAACGGTAAATCCAATTACTCATGGCACGTCTTGCAAAATTCTTTGAGCTTGCCTGGTTTTAGGTCAAAGCTTTCAACTAATATCGCCCTATGGATGAGATTCAACTACCCTCCAAGAATAAACCAGCCACTCGATGGTTACATGGCCAGTTAGTCGAAGAAATAGGCCTATCTATATGTGCGCATGAATTAGCTACCGGAACAGTTGTTAAGACTGAGGAATTTGAATTTCAATATAAAGTTTCACGCTCAGTAGTACGAGAAACTGTCAGAGTTTTGGAATCAATGGGGCTGGTGTCTTCAACTCGTAGGGTGGGAGTTCTTGTTCTACCCCCAAGTAATTGGAATCTCTTTGACCCGCAAATTATTCGCTGGCGCCTTGCTTCATCGGCTCGCATTACTCAATTACGATCATTAAACGAACTCCGATCCTCCATTGAACCTGCCGCCGCCAGACTTGCCGCCATTCGGGCACCGCTAGTAAGTACAACCGAGTTAGTCGCACTAGCTCAACGAATGAAGATTGCTGCTCAGAATGAAGATGCCGAACTTTTTCTAAGCCTAGATGTTCGGTTTCATCAGCTGATTCTTGAATGCTCTGGAAATGAGATGTTCTCAAAGCTCAATAGTCTGGTTAAAGAGGTATTAACTGGGCGAACTCATTACGGCTTGATGCCTGCTCACCCCAAAGAGGAAGCCCTGCAACTACATATTGATGTAGCAAATCGAATCCAAAAGGGGGCAGCAAGTGCGGCACATGATTCGATGGTCGCGATCATGGAGCTGGCGATGGAGGAAATGGACAAGGTTTGGGCTTCAGGGCTCGAGGCAGAATGAGTCATTCGGGCCTGGAATTCACCCGTAGAAAATCGGGCCAGCCCATTGTATTTGTAATAAGTATGACTATAGTTCTAAGGACACAAGCCCATGGCCGCCTAGCCACAAGCTGAATGTAGATCTATCCAGTCGTCTAATTTAGTGGAGAGTAGGAGTCTTTAATGTTAAGTAAGAATCGTAAATTCTTTGCTGTGCTCACAAGTGTGACCTTAGTGGCCACAATTGTTGTTGCTAGTCCAGCAGTTGCAAATTTCAAGCAGGCCAATCCGATTGGTGCTGCACTAAAAATGCCTTCATCTCCAGTAACCCTCAACCTTGTTGACGTAGCTGGCGATTTACAGGTTGTTCAGCCAATGGTCGAAAGTTACATGCGACGTTTTCCAAAGCGCCTTGCATCAGTAAACTTTGAAACTGGCGATGCAACAGAAATTGCTGCAAAGTTAAAAGCTCAACAAGCAGCAGGTAAGTTGCAAATCGATCTATTGCTAACAGGAAATGATGCGCTTGCTCCTTCAATTGAGCAAGGACTGTTAACAAAATTATTCCCAGATTACAACTATCAACTTGGTGCTAGCGTTTCACGTTACCTACCTGGTGCAAAATTAATGTGGCAGCAAGCTGAAGGTTATGCAATCGTTGATGACTTTGGTAACTACGGTCCACTTCTTGAGTACCTTCCAAAGTCAGTTGCAAAGCCACCAACAACTCCAGCAGCATTGCTTGAGTGGGTAAAGGCGAATCCAGACGGATTTACTTATGGCCGTCCATCAAACTCAGGACCTGGACGTGCATTTGTTCAGGGATTGCCATACATCCTCGGCGATAAGGATCCACAAGATCCAATTAATGGCTGGGATAAGACATGGGCATACCTAAAGGATCTTGGAAAGTACATTCCTTACTACACAACCGGTACAGGCAAGAGCATGCGTGAACTTGCAGCTGGAACTAAGAAAATCGTTCCAAGTTCTGCAGGTTGGGATGTAAACGTACGCGCAATTGGAACTGTTCCAAAGGAAGCCAAGGTTGTGGCATTTGAAAACACAACATGGATGATGGATGCAACTTATCTAGCAATTCCTAAGGGAGAGACAGCCGACAAGCTCGCTGTAGCTCTTGATTTGATGAAGTGGATCTTGACTCCATCACAACAGGCATATGCATACGATGATGGTTACATGTATCCAGGTCCAGCAATTTCAGGAATTCTTCCTGCAATGGCACCTGCATCAAGTCGTAAAGTAATCGCTGTTTACGGCCGACCTGAATATCCTGCACTCCTTGCTAAATTCCCTGCACTTCCACAGTTGCCAGGTAAAAAACTGGGAGCGATGTTTGAAAAATGGGATAAAGAAATTGGCGGAGCCAAACTAAAGTAGAAAGGTTTCACTAATTGTCTAAGCAAGACTTTAGCGAACTGCACTTGAAGGGGGTGTCACGGGCCTTTGGCAAGTCCGTGGCACTTTCCAATTTATCCTTAACAATTGGCAACGGAGAATTTGTTGCGCTGTTAGGACCTTCAGGTTGCGGTAAATCAACGGCATTGAACTGTTTGGCAGGACTCTTGCCGTTAACCGGCGGATCAATTTTCTTAGATGATCGACGCATTGACACGTTACCGCCAGAGCGCCGAGATTTTGGAATGGTCTTTCAGAACTATGCACTCTTCCCCCATTTAACCGTGCGCCAAAATATTGGATTCGGGTTAAAGATCAAAAAGGTCGCAAAATCTGAAATTGAGCGACGTGTTACTGCGGCAATTAATCTTGTCCAATTGTCTCTTCATGCTGATAAACATCCGAGTCAGCTATCGGGAGGCCAACAGCAACGTGTTGCTATTGCCCGTGCAATTGTTATCGAACCTCAAGTTGTTCTTATGGATGAGCCACTATCAAATCTTGATGCAAAACTGCGACACGAGATGCGAAGTGAAATTAAGCGTTTGCACCGCGAATTAGGTCTCACAACTGTTTATGTGACCCATGATCAAGAGGAAGCGTTATCACTTGCTGATCGCCTCGTTGTTCTGCACGATGGCAAGGTTCAGCAAATCGGAACACCCGAGGATGTTTACATGAATCCAGTTAATAGTTTTGTTGCCGATTTCATGGGGTACCGAAACTTGATTTCAATGGATTTGCTCGCAGGAGGATCTGCAGGTAATTATTCTCTTAGGGCACCAGGTCTAGAACTAACAGCTTCGAACCTATTTTCAGGTTCTGCCGCAGGCAAAGTACGAGTAGCTATTCGTCCTGAAGATTTATTCATTGAAAATACTTCAGGTAACAGCATTTCCTGCACCGTAAAATCCGTTGAATATCAGGGCAAGGATTTTGCTGTTGAAGTTAGTACCGCACAGGGAATTACCCTCCATCTTCGCACTCCTAAAAAACTTGAAGTTGGTCAGAGCACAAACCTGACAGTTGCTTCAGACCGGGTACTTGTGTATCCAGATAGTGACGCATAGCCACATGTCTAGTGTTGACACTAGCGCCAGAACTTTTAATTTGAAGTCCTGGCTAGCAGAACATGGCGTTGATCGCCTTCTTTTCTTACTTGTCCCAGCGTTTTTAGCAATGTTAGCTTTCTTTATCTACCCAACTATTTATGGTACTTATTTGTCGTTTCACCCTATGGAAGCTAAATCTGGAGCTTTAGGAAACTATCGAAGCTTTTTTGGTGACACATACATGCGGAATTCAATTTGGAATACTTTTAGAATTGCTTTGCCCGTATCACTTATAAATGTTTTCGCAGCCGTTCCGCTTGCCGTGCGACTACGACACCGTGTACGAGGCAAACGAACAATTAATACCCTGCTTGTAATTCCAATGAGTCTTGGAACAGTCCTCATTGCTGAGGGCTTGTCGGCATATTTAGCTCCAAACGGTTGGTTTAATCGAACTTTGTTAGCCGCAGGAATAATTGATCAGCCTTTGCAATTACTGCATAATTTTTGGGGCGTAATAATTTCGTTGCTCATAACCGGTTTCCCTTTTGCGTTTTTACTCACGCTTTCATACATATCAGGAATTAATCCTAAAATGGAAGAAGCGGCAAGTACGTTGGGCGCTACTTCTTGGCAGAGATTTAGGTACATTACTTTTCCGCTGCTAACTCCAGGGTTAGCGATTACATTTTGCCTAAATTTTGTACTCGCTTTTTCTGTCTTCCCTTCGGCTAACTTGCTTGGAAACCCAGCTGGAGATTCACATGTTCTAGCTGTCGCTGCTGCTCAAGCAATTGTTAATAATTACGACTACTCGATGGCTTCAGCAATATCAGTAATTACTGGCGCCTTTGAACTTGCTGTAGTCGCACTTGTATTGGTTATGAGATCACGGCTTTACAGTGGAAGTACTTCTGGAGGCAAGGGCTAATGAGTTCCAGAAAAGTTTTTGTAAAATCACCATTGGGTTGGCTTATTTGGGGATCGGTTGCCTTCTTTTTTATCAACCTTCTAGGAGTCATTGGCACAGTAGTAGTTAGTTCCTTTGGTACTGAATGGTTTGATGGTTGGTTGCCTTCGGGATGGACAACGAAATTTTATACAACAGCCTGGCACGACTATCAGGTTCCCAATCTCTTAAGAGTAACGCTGCAGGTTGCTCTGGCTGTGGTTGTAATCTCAATCCTTGTTGGAACTCCGGCTGCTTATGTTCTTGCCCGCCGTGATTTTCCAGGCAAAAAGATTCTCATGTTGAGCTTCTTACTTCCAATCATGTTGCCGCCCATAACTTATGGAATTCCATTGGCAACTTTCATTTATCGTTTAAATCTCGGTGGAACATTAACCGGTGTGATTGTTGCTAATACTGTGCCTGCTATCCCCTTTGTTATTTTGGTGCTCTCTCCCTTTATCGAACAAATCGACCCAAAAATTGAGGCCGCAGCCAGAATGTGTGGAGCAACAACAAGGCAAATATTTATTAAAATCCTAACTCCCCTTATTGTTCCAGGGCTACTTGCGGCGGCGCTGCTTGTGCTTGTGCAAACTGTGGCACTTTTCGAACTTACATATTTAGTCTCTGGCCCAGGCAGTAACACTCTTGTCGTGGCACTCTATTACGCGGTTTTTGCTTCTGGAATTCGCCCTTACCAAGCAATTAGTGCGATGGCAGTGTTTTATATGCTTACTACACTCTTTATTTTGATTGTGGCCTTGAGATATGTCAATCCAACTCAAATGGTTAGCCAGGCAAGATCAGCTGATTCTAAATAGTATTAAATTTAATTCAGCTTAACCAAAGAGTGATAAGTGTCTTCCAATATGTAGTTCCATTGCTTGATCGTAATCTTCTTTGTTTTCAATTAGACATTTCACTAATGCATCGCGCAACACGAAATTCCCAGAACTGCCTCTAATTGTCAACGCATCACCGTAGCCGACGTGAAGAATCTGCCGAGTGTCTTCTGAAGTAATGAGTCCTCTTAAATCGGTATCACTTAACGTAGCCGCTGATGGGGCATTTTTCAGGTTAGCTGAAACTTGATAGGAAGAGCGTGCTTTGGCGTATGAGTCCACACTAATTTGATAAATCTCTCGAAATAAATCAGGGGCAAATTGGGCACATACTGACAATGCTTCAAGATAACTTGTTCCAGAGGTTTTAAGGTGGACTAGGCCACCGCAGATATCGTGCGCCATGGAATAGATATCAAACTTGTCAGATCCAGAGTGAATGCTCAATTTGTAAGGACCCAACGCTTCTGCAATTGCAAAATGTTCTTTGAGGTTTACTTCCAGTTCTTCAAGATTGCCCTTGAATTCAATACCCTTTTCAAAACCATCAATATAACGTGGCGCAAAACTGATCCACTTAACACCAAGGCGTTTAAGTTCTGTTGCCATGAAAATATGTTCACCCATTGTGGTGACTTCACTGGTCTCATCAATTGCAATTTCAACTTCAACTTCATGTGTTGCTGTTTGCATTAAGTGTCGATACATCGAAACAACCGATGCTACGGCAGAACTGTATTTGTACGCAGCGTGCCTTATTTCCTCATGAGTCATCGAGATAGATGACTCACCAATATTAAATTGCTTATCCGTGTATCTAAGAATCATTGAATCTTCAGTATCTTCAAGCTCGCCCCAGGGCAAATGATTCAAGCTGCCATCAAAATTAGGGGGCACTACTGCCACAGAATCTCCTGGATCTAGCGTGAACATAGTGAATCCAGCGGCTAGAGCGGTATCGATATCAGCGATTGTTTTTAAGTGATCTGCATCGGATCCAAATTGACTCATCCATGACGATTCAATCAATCCAAAGGTGGCATCGTCCATTACTTCTTGTGGTGTTCGAAATAATCTTTCCATCTCTCGAGCTGATTGTTGAACGAAAATTGGCAAAATTCCTTTGCCATATTTTGCAAAAGCTCGTGCATGTCCAGACGTTGCTAGTCCAAGACGATCTCCTACCCCGGCTGAAAGATTTAATCCCAGCGGTTTAGGTTTGAGCCAAGGCAGATGCATGCGCACCGCATGTGCATTTACAGCGTTTGGTTTGCCAACAAGTACGTACTCATTGGCTGATTCATGAATCTGGCCCGCAAAGTCAGATAATTCCTCTGACCTTGCGGCTTTTATCTGCAACTCTCTGCTTCCACCTGCATAAACAATGTCGAAACTCAAGGTTGGAGCATTCTTTATTGTTGGATCAGAGTTGAGCAACGATTACTCCAATGATTTTTACCCGATTAGATTCAGAGCGCTAAAAGAGCTGATGAATCTTGATCGAGATATAGGTGGGCGTTAGGCGCAGTCTTTAGAATTGATGCCGGACATGTTGGTGTTAGCGGTCCTTCCAAAGAGTCCTTCACGGCCTGTGCTTTTCTGGACTCGGGAGTCAGAACCAAAACAGTTTCTGGATCCAAAAGTGCGCGGACAGTTAGGGTCAGCGCTTGAAGTGGCATGTCTTCTAATGAAGCGAAATGTCCTTCGTTTACTTGTTGCAATCGACATGTCATGTCATCGAGTTCTACTATTTTGATTAGCTCCTTGGTTGAGAAATCAGCAGGTGGATCATTAAATGCAACATGCCCATTTTCGCCAATTCCCATCACGCAAATCGATGGCTTATTTTTTTGAAGTAATTCGGTATATCGAGCGATTTCTTCGGCCGCAGGCACGTCACCGCGAATTCCATAAAATGCTTTTGGCTTTAACTTAAGTTCAATTCTTTCATGCATCCAACGAAAGAAACTAGCGGAGTGCTTATCGTCGATTCCAAGGTATTCATCCATGTGAAAAACGCTTATTTTGGACCATTCAATATCGCTGCGCTCATAGAGGGCATTAACGAAAGATAGTTGTGAATTTCCAGTTGCAAGAATTATCGAAATCTCGCTCTTATTCTTCAGCGCATTCTGAGTAGCTACGGCAAAATCTTGTGCCGCTCTTTTGCCCAGCGCTTCATTCGAATCTAGAATTGTTACTGCTAAATCACCGTATTTTAGTTCCTTCATGTTCTCTCTCTTCTCCATTAGTGAATTGCTGCGACCTTTAATTTCTTTGAACTATTTGTGGTTTCAATTACCAATCATGCGAAGTTCCATCCTGTAAACGGTTTACGGGAAGATATGCACTTTGATATGGGAATTTGGATGATGCCTCATCGTTTAAAGTAACGCCTAAACCAGGCTGTTCACCTGGATGTAGATAGCCATCTTCAAAAGTAAAGGACTGAATAAAGACTTCGTTGGTTGCCTCACTATGGCGCATGTACTCCTGAATTCCAAAATTATGAATGGCAAGATCTAAGTGCAAAGCCGCAGCCATTCCAACTGGAGAAATATCAGTTGGTCCATGAATTCCAGACTTGATTTGATACTGTGCAGCGAAATCCAAGATTTTCCTCATCGCAGTAATGCCGCCGGTATGTGTTACTGCTGAGCGTACGTAGTCAATAAGTTGGTCTTGAATCAAAGTTTGATAATCCCAGACAGTATTAAATACTTCACCAATTGCTAATGGGGTGGTTGTATGTTGGCGAACAAGTCTGAGAGCCTCTTGATTCTCTGCCGGTGTGCAATCTTCTAGCCAAAAAAGATCATATGGTTCCAGTGACTTGCCTAATTTTGCAGCTTGAATTGGCGTCATTCGGTGGTGACCATCGTGTAACAATGTTAATTCGGGGCCAAATTCGTTTCGCACCGCTTCGAAAACAGTTGGAAGGTGTCGCATATAAGAAGGCGTGTCCCAAATTTCTTCAACTGGTAATTTCGTTCGTCGTGCAGGTTCATAGTCATATCTTTTGCCACCGGCAGAGGGACTTGAGGCCACTCCATAGATTGAAGAAAGTCCAGGAATTCCAGTTTGAATCCGTATTGCTTTGAACCCTTGCTCTTGATGATCCCGAATAGAATCAAATAATTCTGGGATACTAAAGCCACTTGCATGACCATAGGCACGGGCTCCAGTGCGAGATGCACCACCAAGTAATTGATACAAAGGCATATTCGCAGCTTTTGCCTTGATATCCCACAGAGCAACATCGACAGCGGCAATGGCTGCCATGGTCACTGGCCCGCGACGCCAATACGCTCCTTTATAAAGATATTGCCAAGTGTCTTCAATCCGATGTGCATCGCGACCAATAAGCAGGGGTGCAACATGGTTTTCTAAATAGCTAGCAACTGCAAGTTCTCGACCATTTAATGTTCCATCACCTAAGCCAACAAGACCATCATCTGTTGTGAGTCGAAGGGTCAAAAAATTACGGTCCGGGCTGCTAACAATGACTTCAACTTTTTCGATTTTCACCCAGCGCTCCCCCCACGATTGAAATCAGGTAACGCCTTTTCTAGCTAGAAATGCCTGGTGGCGCTCCTCGAGATTAGCACGCACGCTGAGAATACTTGTATAAAGCATACTTATGCAAGGGATTTAGCGAAGGGGTTTCACTTTCATTGGCGCTCACCCCTTGAAGGCGGGCACGTCCAAAAATCAGTTACTCAGGGAAATTAGGTCAGTATTGCCGCTGTTAAGAAAATCAATCGTTATGCCTTCTAACGTGTATTTCTCACCCTCCAACAAAAGGAAGTTTTGATCTAATCCCCACCGTGCACCAGAAACGCCGATTCCGTTAAAGAGGTTTGTTCCAGAGTCATCTGCAAATTTGTTATTGAGCCGTGTCCCGTACTCGGGGCCATAACGCTGGTAATTGGAAACTTTCAAATACACGCTAGTGACATTGGTGTCGTTATCCCACGAAGTCATCTTAGTTGTATCAACTAATTGCAAGGTGATGCCATATCCATATTCAGGCATACCTTGAGCAAAATCTCCTTGCCGGTGAGATTCAATGACAAGTGCTCTGTGATTATCCAATTTAATCATGATGGTGTGAACGCCGGCTTGTTGTCTCTCAATAGGTGCAAGACTAATTTGTACGGGTTTTAAATTTGCTTTATCAATACAGTAGATCTCATCTTCAGTTATCCAATCTGCGGCTAACTCATCCCAAGAGTTCATACCTGCTGTATAGCCGTTACCGTTTAAGAGAACTCCAAAGCGCCAAGGGGCTTTTGGTGAGTGGCCTTGAAGTCCTTGCTCATGGAGCATCTCATGAATGATGTATGTCCAATATGGAAATTCAACTGGATAATAACTTGGCCCAACTCCATAAAAGGCAGGCAGTCCGTTCCAGCCTGCTGCAAGACCATAATTTTGGGTAATCGTTTCAATAGTTTTTGGGTAAACAAAGAACACTGCCGTATAGCCGCTCAAGTTAATATATTTATTTATTGCCGAATTAAACTCTTGAGCCATATCTGTCACCGTCATAGCACCTGTAGTACTGGTGAAATGCTCACCTGTCACGTATGCCCTCGATGGCTGACTCAGGCGAATCCACTTGTCATAAGTTGTAAATTCAAATTTCACTTTCCCATTTGAATACCAATTAAAGAATTGCCCAGCCCTTTCAAGATTATTTCCAAGAATATCTAGTGGATTTCCTTGCCCCGGAGAATCACTAAAGTCAAAGCCGACTACAGCTATTTTTTCAATTCCAGATTTAACACTTCCAACATGAGGGACAATTGGATACGTGATAAAGGTTCCTTCAGGCTGTACTGGCTGAGGTCTTTGATCTGTTAACCGACAGGTTGCAAGTTTGTCTGGGGAAATTGGATTTGAAGCTGTGGTGAAAGATTTTGTGAGTTCAAAATATTTATAGATGCCCCCGGCAATTAGACGGCAAACTAACGGTGTACCTCCAGAAGTAAAAGTCTCTCCCTGAACTTTGCAAGGTGAACCACTGCTTGGTAATTCAATTGGCTTAGTTGTAGGCGTTGGACTAGAGGTAGCCGTGGGAGCGGGAGTAGGTGTTGGAGTGGGAGTTGCTGTTGCTGCACCCTTGTTCCAAACGTACTTCTTCCCAGACTTAATACAGGTATAGGTTTTATTCAGGTACTTAACTTTTTGGTTAACGGTTTTACACGCACTGCCTGGAGTAACCTTTTGGGCAGAAAGCGCTGCAACAGGAATCAGGGCAAGTACCAGCACAATTAAGAGCCCTTTAAAGAACTTGCCCTTGATTCCCATTACAAAAGAGTAACGCGGACTGTCAACCTACCCGTTAATCGCCATTAACTGCGCTACGGCTGCAACAACACAGATCACTAGGCAAAAGACTCTGAATGCTCCCCAAGGAGTTTGCTTACCACCATTGGCATAGGCTGAATTCTCATCGCCTGTGTCTTTGCTCAATGATGCAAAAATCTTAAGTTCTGTGTCAAAAGAGAGCACACATGAAAGATTGAGGATTACTACAGCAACTGACAAAGCTAGCTTTGAGCCATCGCTTAAATCTGCCAATGCATCAATGGCAATAGCTGCAAGGTTTCCAAAGGTAAAGATCGTTCGAGTGTTGTTAAAGCCAAGTTCAACGTTGTGACCTCTGGCTGCGTTTAAGTGTTGATCCATTTTAATTAACCTTTCTTTAGGGCTTGCCAAGTGAGTGGAATAAATAATGCTTGAACGATGATTGTTCCAACAGTGAATGTGCCAGGTGCTCCATCAACAAAGATGCTCAGGGTCTGACCAACAGTCCAGCCAATAACAGTCAACAAAATGAAGATAAGTGCCATGTCCTGGTACTTCTTGTGTGAGAGTGAATAGAGTGAAAATATAGTTAGAGCTAACTCAGCTGCCGTGAAAGCACGAAGATTAGACAAGATAACAACGCTCAAGTTGTCCTCGCCAAATGCCTTTGCTGGAACGACCATTCCTAGAAAAGCTAGGACTGAATTGATGATGCCCGTGAAGCCAAGAACGAAAGTGCGCATTGTGATTTTCATCGAAAATTTCCCATTCTGAGTTGGTTGGGTTTACCTCAGGGGAAATTGTTCAGGAGCCTTGAATTCATCTCAAGTGACTCGCCGATGCCTATAATGAATTTGTGAAGAAAACTCCGCTCATCCGCATAGGGCTGGTATTAGCTTTTCTGCCAATAGTGCTTGCTTTTATTACTTCCCTTATTAGCGGAACCTCTATGTTTGATGAAGGTTCAGGAACTGGCACTTATCTGTGGTTATTAATTATTAGCGTACCAATAGGGCTGCTGCTAATCGTGATTGGGCTGATTGTTAAGTTGTTAAAGCGCGGCAAATCCAATTAGGTAGAAGGAAATTACTGAATCAGCGTTGATGCAAAGATCTGCCAGGCAAGTGCTGATTTAGCTAACAAGGACAGAGTGATGTACGTCTTCTCTCCCCTGATGTAATCGCTCCATTTACCAACCTTTTTATATTGCAGATACTGCACAACAGCAAAAGTATTAAAGAGAACAAAGAGTGAAATTACGATGCCATAGACAAATGCTGGTGCTTTGGTATCGCCAGGTCCCCCGATAGCAAAGATGTAGAAAACTAGTCCTAGCCAAGGAACTATTCCGGCAATGCAGCCGAAGATAAATGGAAGCCAGCCACCGTTTCCAGGGGTTTCATATTTTTCTTGCAACCAACCGAACAAGATCATGGATGCGTTAACCCCAAAGATTGCAACGATTGCTGCAACATCTGTGATTCCACAAATCTGAGAAATAAGGACGATCATTACTGAGGAACTAATGCTGTATTCAACCCAGCGGAAATAGTTGCGTTGTGCAGCTATGCCGGCTTGATAGCGACCAAAGTATTGAGGTGATGCGACAAGAAAGTGAAAGAAAGCTGAGAGACCAAGAAAGATTGCAACGGCTAAACCAACTGGAGTGTTAAGCAAAGTAATTGGCTGGGCAAATGTGCTTCCCGGTGGGCCAGCCATATAGCGGGCAACGATTGGAAGCGAGAAATCATTGGCAAGCGATAGGACCACAAGCATTTGGGCTAAGTGGAAAATACCGGCGATGACGTTGTAGCGGCGAATACTGGATGCGTTGATTTCTTTAGTCATGAGTACATAGTGCCAGTTGCGGTGAGAAATACTCGGTATTATTTGGGTATGGCTCTCAAAGATCATTCACGTGAGGCGCATTTTCCGCTTATCGAAAAGAAGTATGGGCACAAGATGTCCTACTGGTTTTCAGTGATGAAGGATCTGGCCGATGAGAAATATCCCGCCCAAATTGCATACTTGCGCGAAAACCATGGATTTAGCCAGGCACATGCAAATGCTTTGGTGATGTACTCACGGGGGTCAACCTCGACGCGAAAGTATGAAACACCTGCTGCTTATTACAAAACAATTGGTAAAGATCAGGCAAAGGTTATGCGCACAATCTTTAAAACAATTGCGACAAAGTATCCAAAAGCAGAGCTTGTTATTGCGTGGAATCAACCGATGATGAAAATTGGTACAGATTATGTATTTGGGGCAACGGCTGCAACTAAGCATATTTTGCTATCGCCATGGAGCGCAGATGTCATTGCAGAGTTTGCTCCCAAGATGGCTGATTTAGTTGTGAAGAAAAAGACGATAGGCGTGCCCAATGATTGGGCTGTTGATACTAAGTTGATTCTGGCGCTGGTGAAGGCGCGCTTGGCCGAGTGTAAATAAGAGCCGAGCCTGATTTGTCAGTGGATTAGGGCACTATAGGGACATGGGATTTTGGGCTAATCAAAAAGCGAAGCGGGCATACAAGAATGCCCTCAATGATTATCAACTTAATTATGCAGACTGGAAACGCGACATTGAGATCTTTACGAAGATCAAAGATGCATTTGATCTAGCGGCTAAAGGTGAAGACGCTGTTGAAAATTTAACTGTGCAAAAGGCAGGCGAAGTTGTTTTGTGGCGAGGTAAAGGACAATTTCATGAAGCAGGCAGAGCTGCCGGGCACTATGAAGGCAGTAGCCAGGGTGTGAGTATTCCGGTTGTGGCTGGCATTCGTTATCGCGTTGGTGCAATGCGCGGAACATTTGTTCCAGGCAATGAAATTCAGGTGTATAAGGAAGTTGGCGATGTTGTGCTGACAACTGATCGATTAATGTTTAACGGAATGATGAATACCAAGGAATGGGCTTTTTCTAAATGGAATGGTGCCGCTACTTCAAGTGATGAGACTGATTACATTTTCCATGTCAGCAATCGTCAGAAGACTTCTGGCATTTTATTTTCGGGCAGCGTGGGCCGCGAATTTAACCGCTTCCTTGCACAGGCGCTCAATTCTGCCGAACAGGGACTTAGTGCAGTTAAACCTGTTATTACAAAGGTTCTCAAAGATCTAGCTGAGGATGAACCAAAGAAACCGGTACTAGAACTTCCTTCGGCTTAAAGATCGAAGGAAAGCTTTACATCGATACTTAGACCGAGTTCTAGCTTTTCCGGTAATCGAATGGCGTTTTTTATGGGGACTAAATAAGCGCCATCTTTTGGAATTAGCGCGGTTTTCCATTGCGCATTATTAATAGTGACATTTGTATGCAGCACTCCCCAGCCATATGTTTTAGCTGCAGCAATTACTTTGATCTCAGCCGTGACTTCGGGCGGTGTCTGAATAAAGTAAAAAGGTGCTGGGCCGCGCCATTCAATTAGTTCGTTAGTGAAGCGCAGTTCCATTAGATAAGTGTATTAACTGCCGCTTGTTACATAGTCACGCAAAGCCGTGCGCTCTGAATCGATTTCGCTAACGTAGTTTTTGACTACATCCCCGATTGAAACAATAGAAAGTAATACCCCATCGGCATCAACAACGGGAACGTGGCGAATGCGATGCTCGGTCATCATGATCATTAATTCGGCGACAGTGGAATCTACTGTGCAGGTATGAACTTCGGCTGTCATGATGTCTCGAACATGCATTTTAGTTAAATCATCTAACTTGCCTGGCATGGCTCTTACAACATCTCGCTCTGAGACAATGCCATCAATCTTCTTTCCATCATTAGATACAACAAGAGCACCAACATGATGAGTGTTTAGAGATGAAACCAAATCATGGATGCTGGCGCTGGCGGAAATAGTTTCAACGCGCTTGCCTGAAATTATGCTGTTGATCTTCATGGCTCACCTGTCTTCTAGTCGTGGTGGCCATAGTGGCGTGCCCCCGGCTAGGAGGCAAGAGTGCTAACTCCCCCACATGAATAGAAATAGCTGGAAGGAGGCTCGAGTGTCTTCAGAAATGCCAATGCCCCCCAGATATTTCTGAGGGGCACCGAGCAAGTGAATTTATCCGTGGATAGTTGCAACTTCCTTAATTGCATTTGGCTTGCTGCTGTTCAAGTAAGCAAGTGCTACTAAACCAAACAGCATCCAAACGCCCATGGCATATGCACCATAGGTAAGTGGCGAAGATAGAGAAACGATGAAACTCAATCCTGGCATTCCCGTAATTCCTGCTGCATTGAAGAAGCCAGGAATTAAGAAGATGAAGCCAACCAGTGGAACCACAATGTGGATTACAGGATGACGTTCTTCACGGCGATGCTTGGTGAAATAACCAATGCAAGCAAGGTTTGCAATCATGTAAACCGGAACAACTGCAACAACTAAACCTGTTGCAATGATTCCAAATGCCATCTGTGGTGAGTATTTAGCGCCTAAGCCAAGAGCCAATACAAGTCCAACAACAAGCTGAACAATCACAGCGTTGCGTGGAGTCTTGTGCTTTGGATCAATTTCGGAAAGGAACTTAGGGAAAGCTCCAGCGCGGCCGAATGCATACGCAGTACGTGTGAACACGTTAGCGCCCGCATTTGCATTTGCAATAGTTGAGTTAATGATTGCAAAGAGGACCAAGATCCAGAAGATAGTTCCAACACCCTTTGCTAGACCATCCCATGGTGCACCGTTATTTGATGCTGCGAAGTCTTTGAACTTTTCAGGACCAAAAGCAACTGTTGCGGCATATGTTGTGAATGCATACAAAGCTCCGATTGAAATTGTTGCATACATGACAGCTTTAGGAATATTTTTGCGTGGGTTTTCAGTTTCTTCAGCAAGTGGTGCTGCTGCTTCAAATCCTGAGAATGCAAGGAGACAGAAGACAGAACCTGCGATGACACCTGACCAGCCAGCAAAGCCTGGAGCATTTGCATAGTGTGGAGAAAACACTGCAAGATCATTATTTCCGCCGGCTTTAATTACAAGAATAATTCCAACAAGTAGGAAGACGCCAATTTCAATTGCACCAAGGATTACACCAGTGCGAGCTGAAGAGCGAACACCCTTGTAAACAATTCCACCAACCAAAAGTGTTCCAGCGACCGTAAAGATCCACCAGTTACCAGCTGAGAATGAAGGTTGTTCTGCGTTCCATTCGCCAGCAACTGTGTACCCCAGTTGCAACATAACGAGAGGAACAATAAGAACTTCAACGGCTGCGTATGCCCAACCAACAAGGAAGCCAACCCATGGGCGCAAACCAACTGCGCTATAAGTTGCAACTGATCCAGCAGATGGAATGTGTGCGGCTAATTGACCGATACTTGATGCGGTAAAGAAAATACCAATGAATGCAAAAATCACAGCAAGTGGAAGTGCTCCACCTGCAAGAGGTGCTCCAAATGGAATCGATGCAGCAATTGCTGCACCCGGTGCCATGGAACAAATTGATTGGAATACAACTTCACGTAATCCAACGGCATTGCGTTCTAATTGAGCCAATTAGTTTTCCCCGATTCGTCTGCGTTTAATCTCAAGTCTTTACTTGAGAATGTTAAGAATTCTCCTCCAAGTATTTTGTTACTGGTGGGTAATTCAACAGTTTTTGGCGCTTTATTTGCGATTAAACGGCTTTGGCGCACGTGAAATTTTTGGAACACGCATCTTGGCTACAGCAAATCCATCAGGCATTGGGTGGCAGTTTTGCGCGATTCCCAAATCACCCGCCACTGATAAGAAAATGAATGCATCTTCAATGGTGAAGCCCCAGTGATCTACTAATAATTTAGCTGCTTCTTCACATGCATGCTTCAAGGCATCCTGGATATTGCCTGCAGTTCCATGAGTGACCCAAGAATCTTTTAATTCAGTGATAGGCCAGCCTCCGCTATTGCCTTTGATTAAATCAACTTTGATTAAACCTGTTCCACCAATTTCAACACCAGTTCCAGAGATTTCACCATCGCCCATCGATGCATGCATGTCACCGATTGCAAGTTGGCCACCTGGCTGAAAAACAGGAAGGTGGACCGTCGCTCCAATTCCATTGAGGTAATCATCCATATTTCCACCATGGCGATCTGCATAGAAAGTTCCTATTTCACCTGAAGCTGGTGCAACTCCAATCACGCCAAACATGGGGCGAGTTGGAAAAGTAACGCCATTAGATTCCATCGTAATCGTGCCATCTTTGACTGAAAATATTCTTGTCTGTGGCGCGGTTGTATGTTCTATAAGTTGACCCCATTGAGGGATAACCATTCCTGCACCTTTTGGTCCGGGCTTGATATCCAAAATTGTTACTGACAGTGAATCTCCCGGCTCGGCGCCAATGACTTCAATTGGGCCAGTGGCGCTATTAATACGCGCCATATCTAAAGTTAATAAAGTGTCGCTCTCGCTTTGAACCTGACCTGTAAAGCAGTCCCAGGTTTCAATCTCAATTACTGTGCCTGGTTCTACTGAAACGACTGGCTTCATCGCCGCTGAAAATGCCCAAATATGTTGGTCTCTAGAAATCTTTACTGTTGGATTCATTTGAAAACGATATCCCATATCTTTAGCTTTTTTTAGATCTTAAGCGCAATTGATGTGTGAATTTTCTAAAATCCCCGATCGATTCCAAACTTAATCCTGCCCTCAAATGACTTACATAGAGATGGCCAGTAAGTTGATCCCGTGAAGAAAGTACTTGCCCTGGTTCTAGCCCTTGTTGTGGTGGCACCCACAGCAGCTGTGGCTATGGGCTCTGGCGATAAATTTTCAGATGCACAAACCGGCCTTACTTATTCGGTCTATAAGCCAAGTAATACCTTGGGATTAAAGGCATCAAAGTTTTCACTCCTGCCCTGCCAACCTGGGCAAGAAGAGTGGCTCTATGTTAAATATGGTGGCACCGCTAGATATTTAGAAATTATGCAGACCATGGCAAAAGTAAAGTGTTCTGATCCAGGTGTTTCTAAATACTTGCGTGTAGCAAAAATTAATGGAATCACTGCAAAGGTCTATGTCTATTGCGATCCTGCAAAAGCTGACTCGTTTGCAAAGTGTGGAGTTAATGACATTGCCCGTGTTGGTGGCTATCTAATCTTTACAACCAAAGCATCTAAAGGCTTAAAGGGAACCGAAATTCAGGTTCAAGGAATTGGTGGAATCACATACTCACAGTTGTTAGCCGTGGCTAAATCCTTTAAGACTGTTGCAGCAAGTGGCAATACTCTTACGCCGGTAATACCATCTGAAACTACTGATACGACAACAGTTACCGGTTAAAAACAACTAAAATTGCAACACTAATAAGAACGAAGGCAATACTTGCAGAGGCTTTCTTTCCCACAATTTGTGGTAGGCCTTTAATTGAACTGATTTGATCTTTTTCGATATCTTTTAAAACATTCAAGAAATGAAATCCCACACCTAACAAAGAACCGGCGGCTAAAATCCAAATGGGTGGTGTGCGATCAACTGCACAATAAACCGAAGCCGGAAGCGCAGCACATGCAATTGCATATGGCAGGGGTGAGAGTGGTGAGAACTTAAAGTAGAAGTTGTATGCAATTCCGCAACCAGCACCTAGTAAATAGACAAGGCCGCCTTTGATACCGAGCGGGCCGATGAGATTTGTAATCACTGCAATAGGAATGAAAACAAAAGTTGTTTTGCGTAGTTGGGTAGCTGAGATTGTGCCAGCAACTAATGGTTTATTAGTTCGATTATGCGCTAAGTCATCTTGATAATCATAAAGATCATTGCTCCAACCGATTATTAGTTGGCCACAAAAAACTGTGAAAGCAATGATGTATGCCGGGCCTTCCCACCACAACCGCACGGCTAAAAGAAAAGAAATACCCGTAACAATCATGGTCGGCCCAAAGTGAGCCGCCTTTAAATAAGCGCGCAGTTTTAACAATCGCATGAAGTATCAACGGCCTCTGAAGCCGCAACATCCATTGCCGGACTTCTCCTGAAAAATCCGCTTGGCTTTAAATGAAATCCGGTGCGCTCAACTGGCATAACTGGCCAATCTTCAGTGCGTGGAATGTGGTTGGTTCCAAATACATGCCACATCACTACATCGGTATTTTCCGTTGGCCGATCGTTCTTAGTCCAGTCAGGTAAACCTGCGCCACCTTCATGTTGGAATGGATAATCCCCTGCCGGATAACGCTCGGCTTCGGTATTTGGAGTTACCCAAAGATGGCTGTACATAAATCCTGCGCGCTTACCTAAAACAGATTCGCGATGCGCAAGTGGATACGTAGTGTGACCCGGAATTAACTTGTAACCAATGTTGTGCCCAACATGGTTTTTCTTATTGGGATTAATAATCTTCCAAAAACGGCCCTTTATTGGATCAACTAATCGTTGAGCTTTGCTTTCAGATGCCAGAACAGTTTCTCGAGTTTCATATGCTCCGCCGTAAGGATTCTTTTCACCTACTGGATGAGCAAATGATTCAACTTCAACAACTGTGTTATTGGTGCCATCGATGTCCATATCTATGCGGGCACACAAAATATGTTGGTGATACGGCGCCCATAAACCTGGTTCTAACTCTGTAGCCGATAGATGATCCGCGCCTGGTTTATCTGCAAGAGTTAAAACGATTCCCGTTAATTTAGCTTCAAATTCAATTGAGCCGTCCTGGTAGAAATACCAGAAGTATCCATATTCATAGTTATTGACCGTAACAATAGAGGAAGCAACAAAACGTCGTCCGCGGCGAACTTCTGTGTGGCCATCAACATCAACGTGCTTCCACAAGATTCCGTTGTCTTCTTCATGCATACAGATAGCGTTTTTAATGGTGCGCACGGTGCCATCGCCTTCGGTGACAGCTGCATCAAGATAAACAATTTCACCGAGACAGTCACATCCCAAAGTTAATGAGTTTGTGAAATTACCAAGACCGAATTCCCCCGTATCAAAAGCGTTTTTGCGGTAAGCCCCCTGTGCTGGATCTCCATAAGGGATAACTAATTCGGCAATTGATAAACGGTGAGCAATCTTGCGTGGCGTGCCCTCATCAGTGAATTGCACATCATGAATAACTAAACCTTCACGTTGATCAAAGCCGATCCGAAATGACCAGCGTTCCCATTTAATGTTCCAACCTTGCACATCAAATGAAGCACCGTCGGGCTGATGAATAATGAGCTCTTTAAGTTTTAGTGTGCCACCAGTTTGAGATTCGCGATAAGGCCCAGGAGTTTGAGGAATAGGTACTTCAGCATTGTCTTCAAGGCCCACAACTTCTTCGGCATCAATATCAACGATTGCATGTAGTCCATGAATCGGATGCGCATAAAAGTTTGAATCTGGTGTTGGTTGGTGCCACATCGGTGTCCAAATAAGTCTGCGACCATCATCTAGGTGAGCAGGGATCTGAGCACCGATCGGCCACGTTTCCATATGCACAGTTGTTATGTCATTAATTCCGCGACGGACAAGTGCATCTTTTACCGATTGATCTCGGCGCACAACATCAAGGGCAATTGCCGATTCAACAACACTGACCGGGGATTTAGCTCCTGGAATTTCTTTGTACTCTTTAGCAACGCCATCTGCAGTAATAAGTCCTTCACTGACAGTTGCTTTCTTGCGATCCCAAATAGTTACACGTGCAGTGCGATCAATCTTTTTACCGGAGGCAAGTTCGTCTTTAGTTGGTTCGTGCAGTTGCAACATTGCAAAGAGATGATGTGCTTCTAGATTCCAGGCTTTTCGTGCATGAGCGACAATCTGCTCTTGTTCGGCATGGCTGAGTGGATCTAGTGGATGCTCGAATGACATTTGCGAAGTATATGTGAGGCTAATTAACTTGGTAAGTACTGCTTAGCCACACCGTTTCGTGCAAAAGCTAATAACGTCAGACCAAATTCATGTGCTAAATCAACAGCCAATGAAGTAGGTGCGCTAACGCCAACAAGAGCGCTTACTCCTGCGCACACTGCTTTTTGAACTAATTCATAACCTACGCGACCTGAAACTACGAGGGTCCAATCACCTAAGGGCAGTTTCTTATCCATTAAAGCTGCGCCAATTACTTTATCAACTGCGTTATGTCGTCCAACGTCTTCTCGTACCCACACCGCAACACCCTCGGGGTTAACTAATGCAGCAGCATGTAAGCCACCAGTTTTTTCAAAGATTTTCTGACGACCTTCCAGCAGTTCAGTCATCTGTGCCAACTCTTGAATGCTGTGCTTTGGGGCCGCAACTTTTTTAATACCCCGTTTGTGTAAGTCACTAATATTTGTTGACCCACACACGCCACAGGCTGAAGTAATAGTGAAGCGACGTTCAAGGATTCGTACGGCTTCTTCTGAATCATCTGAAACTAGCGCTGTTACAACATTTGCACGTTGGCGCAAGGTTAGTGACTTATCCGCGCAGATCTTTACTGAAATCAATTCATCAGGAGATTTGAGAAAACCTTCTCCCCACAAAAAACCTGCAGCAAGTTCTAAGTCAGCCCCTGGTGTGCGCATTGTAATTCCCAGCTGTTCATCCTTTGAACCACGCTTAATGCGAATCTCTAATGGTTCTTCGACTACTACTGAATCCGAAGAACTCACATCCGAATCAGTTTTTTGAATCTTTACTCGCGCAACAGATGTCGGCGCGAGCTCTTCACTTGGCATGGCGGTAGAACTCAATGTTTTCTGCAGGTAGTGGAGTTTTACCTAAAATTAAATCTGCAGCCTTTTCAGCAACCATCATTACTGGGGCATAGATATTGCCGTTAGTGACATAAGGGAAAACCGATGCATCACATACCCGGAGACCTTCAACGCCATGAACTTTCATCGTTTGAGGATCAACTACTGACATTGCATCAGTGCCCATCTTGGCTGTGCATGATGGATGCAGCGCAGTTTCGGCATCTTTGCGAACCCAATCCAGGATCTCTTCATCTGTTGATACAGATGCACCTGGTGAAGATTCTCCAGCATTGAAATCATTCATAGCTGGTTGAGTCAAAATATTGCGCGCAGTTTTAACTGCTTCTATCCATTCTCGGCGATCTTGGTCGGTGGATAGATAATTAAATTGAATGGCTGGCTTTTCAAGCGGGTTAGTGCTTTTAATCTTGAGCCAGCCGCGGGCATCTGAGTACATAGGACCAACATGCACTTGATAACCATGCCCACGTGTGTCACCAGTACCGTCATAGCGAATTGCTAGCGGCAAGAAGTGGAACATCAAATTGGGATAGGCCACATCATTATTGCTGCGTGTAAATCCGCCGGCTTCAAATTGGTTTGTAGCTCCTGGGCCTTTTCTAAAGAACAACCATGCGGCTCCAATAAATGGGCGGCGCCAGAACTGTGTGATTGGTTGCTGAGTTACAGGAAGTTTGCACTTGTACTGAACATAGACTTCAAGGTGATCTTGCAGATTTGTACCCACACCTGGCAAGTCCTTAACAACTTTAATCCCTAGCTTTTCTAGATCTTCTCGTTTGCCAACTCCAGAAAGTTGCAGGATTTGCGGAGTATTAATTGAGCCACCTGATAAAACAACTTCATGCGAAGTAAATACATGCTTCTTGCCACGGATGAGAACTTCAACTCCAGTAGCTGTTGTGCCATCAAATAAAACCTTAGTTACATGTGCGCGGGTCTTAACAGTTAAATTTTTGCGATTCATAACTGGATACAGGTATGCGCGTGCTGCACTTAATCTGCGGCCGCGATACACGTTGCGATCAAATGCTGCAAAACCTTCTTGGCGATACCCATTGACATCATCAGTGCGTGGATAACCAGCTTGTTCGGTGGCTTTAAAGAAAGCTGCAAAGAGTGGGCCTCTACTTGGTCCGCGCTCTAATTTAAGTGGACCGCTATCTCCGCGAAATGGTGATTTGGGATCCGCTAAACAGTTCTCCATCTTTTTAAAATACGGCAAACAGTGGGCGTAATCCCAGTTAGCCATTCCTTGATCTTTAGACCAGCGCTCATAATCCATTGCATTTCCGCGCTGCCAAATCTGTCCGTTAATTGATGAAGATCCACCTAATACTTTCCCACGCGCATGATAAATCCGGCGATTATTCATAAAAGGCTCTGGTTCGGATTCATACATCCAGTCGTAATATTTGCTGCCAATTGGAAAAGCTAACGCAGCTGGCATGTGAATAAATACATCCCAAATCCAGTCACGGCGTCCAGCTTCAAGAACTAAAACTTTGTGATTGGGATTTTCGCTTAAACGATTAGCTAACGCACAGCCTGCTGATCCTCCACCAACAATGATGTAGTCATATTGCGCGCTCATGCCCGAAAGTCTACATATAAAACAAGGCCCCTACCCAGTGATTTTCACCAAGTAGAGGCCTTGCTTGTTAGATTATTTGATTACTTACCAAGCCATGACGCAACAACGTCAGCATGAGCATCGATCCATTTCTGGGCCGCTTCTTCTGCTG
>CAFABC010000001.1_pt1 | contig 94003 bp, 95 predicted proteins | sample 7267741 | NCBI WGS metagenome assembly CAFABC01 (sample SAMEA6814001, study PRJEB35770) | uncultured Actinomycetes bacterium | biome: Freshwater; feature: Freshwater reservoir; material: water | place: Czech Republic | collected 2017-08-18 | depth 30m m | reverse complement strand
TCTGGGCAACGGAACTCAATGCGCTTTGCCTTTGGATTGGATCCTGTAATTGGGATACGGATACAAGCTGAGCGGTTACGAGCTGAGTAAACAAGGTTTACTGGAGCTTCATAACCTGGAACTAAGCGGCGGTATGAGTTAACGGTTGGGTTAGTGAAAGCAAGCAATGACGGAGCGTGCTTTAACAAACCACCAACATAGTGACGGGCCATGTCTGAAAGATCGCCGTAACCATCACCGAAGAACAATGGCTTGCCATCTTTCCAGAGTGACTGGTGAACGTGCATTCCGGAACCGTTATCACCGAAGAGTGGCTTAGGCATAAATGTTGCAGTCTTGCCGCCTTGCCAAGCAGTGTTGCGGATAACGTACTTAAACTTCATCACGTCATCACCTGCAGTCAAAATATCTGTGAAGCGATAGTTGATTTCCATCTGTCCGGCAGTACCAACTTCGTGGTGCGAGCGTTCTACAAGAAGCCCAACCTTTCCAAGTTGCATAACCATTTCATCGCGAAGATCAGCAAACTGATCTGTTGGAGACACTGGGAAATATCCACCCTTAACGCGCGTACGGTATCCGCGGTTAGGAGTTCCATCTGCATCTTCTTTAATTCCGGTATTCCATGCGCCTTCATAAGAATCAATCTCATGATAAGCAGTGTTGATATCAGTCTTAAAGCGAACACGATCAAATACATAGAACTCAGCTTCTGGTGCAAAGAATGCTGTGTCAGCGATTCCTTGTGCGCGCATGAAGTCAACTGCCTTAGCAACAACACCACGCGGGTCACGGCTATATGCTGAATTATCAACTGGGTTATGAACAGAGAAGATAATGATCAGAGTCTTCTCTTTGCGGTATGGATCAAGGTATGCAGATTCTGGAACTGGTAGCAGTTTCATATCTGATTCATGGATTGACTGGAATCCACGAATTGATGAACCATCAAACATCAAACCATCAGTAAAGACGGCTTCATCAAATGATTCAACCGGAACGTTGAAGTGGTGCTGAATACCTGGAAGATCAGTAAAGCGAACATCAACTAGCTTTATATCTTCCTTCTTTATATATGCAAAAATTTCTGCAGAGTTCTTAAACATGCTTCTCCCAATTCACATGGATACATTTATCTGTGTATCAGCGCAGACATTCTCGACTTTGAGCCCTCTGCTTCGTGGCCCAAGAATAAGTCGCAAAAGGCAAAATGGCCTAACCGCCCTGTTACATCCATGTTAAGAATTTAAAGGACGTTAGGCTTAGGCCCATGAGCTACCCATTCATCCGAACTACCTATGGGCGCCGCATGGCGGCCCTGGCCCTTGATTGGCTCGCCTGCTATGCCATCGTGGCTGCTTTTAGCGGTGGGATCGATCAGATGAGCCCCAACCATTCGCTGTATGTGCTCATTTTGTTCTTTGCGCAGACCTGGATACTCATAACGTTACAAGGCGCAACGTTGGGTCACCGAATCTTTGGAATGAAAACTGTGCGCTTTGAAGATGGGGGACCGCTCTCTGCGCGCCAAGGCCTGATTCGAACATTGCTTGTAGTGCTTGTAGTTACGGCTGTAACTTTCGATGACAATGGTCGCGGAATCCACGAACGATTAAGCGGATCAGTTTTAACAAGACGTTAGTTCAACTTTGATTTAATAAAGATACGAACACCTACACTTGCCACATGATTGGTTCACTGGCACTCGTTGGCTCAGGTGAGTACTTGCCTGCTATGGCCCAGTTTGAGAAATCACTTATCCAAGACGGTGTTAAAAACGGCAAAGAAGCAAGATATCTACAAATTCCTACTGCGGCCGGACGCGAAAGTGATGATCGTTTGGCGTATTGGAAAGAACTTGGTCTAGCTGCGGCAAAAAATATTGGTGTCGAGGCAACCTATCTTCCAATTTACACACGAGACGATGCATTCAAACAAGAACATGTAGATGCAGTGGCTAACAGCGCGCTTATGTATATGTCCGGGGGAGATCCTCATCATTTGGCAGAAGTTTTAACTGATACGCCTGTGTGGGCAGCGATGGTTGAGAATTGGAAGTCTGGGGCATCGCTGGCTGGATGTAGCGCTGGCGCAATGGTTCTTAGCGCGCATATTCCTAATTTTCGTTTATTGAAAAAAACGTCAACCACAGGTTTGAATCTGCTTCCAGAAGTTCGCGTAATCCCGCATTTTAATAAGTTCTTTAAGTGGATTCCAGAAAGTGCGGCAAAGGTTTTATTGCATGTGCCCGATAACTCAATTTTGATTGGTGTTGATGAGTTAACGGCAATCGTAAAACGATCAGGAGATTCAGACTGGCTGGTGGTTGGAGAGGCAAAAGTTCACGTTTTAAAAGGCCTACCCGATCAGCAACTCTACGATGGAGAAAGAATTAATCTTTCAATTCTTTAAGCAACCAGAAAATTAACGGATTTTTGGTGCACGGGTTGGCATAGGCCCTTTTGGAATAGGCATAGATAATCCGCCAACTGCCTTTAGGCGTGCACGAACTTCGCGCATTTGATGCGCAGTTAATTTCTTAGGCTGCTTCTGTAAATGCTTTTGTAGTTTACGAATCGAAACTTGTCCTGGCCCATCGCCCACAATGACTTCAATTACTGGGACACCAGGAGCAAAACGTTCGGTTTTCTTATGCTCATCTTGCAAGAGCTGGCGAACTGTATTGAGTGAACCTTCACCAGTGAGAACAATTCCTGCACGGCCAACACTTCGGTGAACCATATCTTGGTTACGCGAGACTGCAACGGCTGGTGTTGTTGTCCATCCTTTGCGAATAGCCATCAACACACTTGCACCTGCGCCGATCTGACCTTCGATTGACGAGTATGCCGCACGTCCTGCAACGCGAGTAAAGACGAGAAGTGAAGCTAGAAAAGATAATGGCGTGAAAATGAAACCAATATAAACCGGATGACCAACTGCGAATCCGATGCCAATTCCTATTGCAAGAGTCAGCACAAAAATTGCTATAAGGACTGCGCCAATCCAAGGTTTTACTTGCTTTGTGACGGCATATGCATCACGGAAGGTTTGAAAACGAGGGGTCTTGATCTTCTTTTCTTTAGCTTTTCTCTTAAACATGGCTTTAGTTTAGTGGGGCGGGGGCGGTTCCACCAAGGCGAGCCGGTGCCCAACGTTGGCCCACATGGCTATCAGGGTAGTGCTCTTGCACCTGGCGCAACATAGTTAGCAAAGTTTCACGTAAATGTAGTTCGGCTTGCTCAACATCAGCGCCACGTTCATAAAAAATCGGCTGACCAAAGACGACAGTTACAGGAAAATTATTACGCTTGAGATTGCGCTTAATGCCCTTGGTCCAAATTCTCTGACTTCCCCAAATAATCGTTGGGATAATAGGAACACCGGACCCCATCGCTAATCTGACAGCACCGGATTTAAGCTCTTTAATTTCAAATGAAGTTGACGTTGTACCTTCGGGAAAGATGCCAATTATCTCGCCCGCTTTTAGTGCGCGCAGGGCAGCTACAAAAGATGCTGAGCCGCTACTGCGATCGACACTGATGTGATGCATACCGCGCATTAATGGGCCGGCCAATTTATTATCGAATATCTCTTTTTTAGCCATAAAGCGCACATAGCGTCCGGCGGGCAAAGCGGCAGTACCAGTAATAGCAAAATCTAAATAGCTCACATGATTGATAGCAAGAATCGCGCCATCTTTGCGTGGAATATTTTCTTCACCCGAAAAATCAAATTGCAGACCTAAATATTTCCAAAAGGTTTTTATGGCAACAATGACTGGGGGATAGACAAGATCAGCCACGAGCAGCCTTGGCATCTGTTGCTTGCTTATAGAGGCGACCTGCGCGATAGCTAGAGCGCACAAGTGGCCCGCTCATTACTCCAAGGAAACCGATATCGGTTGCTTCCTTGGATAGTTCAACAAACTCTTCTGGCTTAACCCAGCGCTCAACGGGGTGGTGGCGATTAGTTGGTCGCAAGTACTGAGTAATCGTAATTAAGTCACACCCAGCCTGATGCAGATCGACTAATGCTTGGGTTATTTCTTCGCGAGTTTCTCCCAATCCAAGAATCAAATTTGATTTAGTAATCAATCCGAAATCACGTGCCATAGAAATAACTGTCAAGGATTTTTCATAAGTAAAAGCTGGGCGAATCTGCTTAAAAATTCGGGGGACAGTTTCCAAGTTGTGAGCGAAGACTTCAGGACGTGTCTCAAAAATTTCGTTGAGAAGGTGGGCTTTGGCATGAAAATCAGGAGCTAACATTTCCACGCCAGTACCAGGATTTAGTTCGTGAACCTTACGAATAGTTTCGGCATACAACCAAGCACCTTCATCAGGCAGATCGTCACGAGTGACTCCAGTGATGGTTGCATATTTAAGACCCATAGCTTTAACTGATTCGGCTACTTTACGTGGCTCTTCACGATCAAGAGCATCTGGTTTGCCTGTATCGATATTGCAGAAATCGCAACGACGAGTGCATTTATCTCCACCAATTAAAAATGTAGCTTCCTTATCTTCCCAACATTCAAAAATATTTGGGCAGGCCGCTTCTTGGCAGACTGTGTGCAAGCCCTCTGACTTAACTAAAGTTTGTAGTCGTGTGTATTCAGGACCCATGTGTGCTTTTGTCTTAATCCACTCGGGTTTGCGCTCAATAGGTACCAGCGCATTACGCGCTTCAATACGGATTAACTTACGACCTTCTGGTGCAAGTGTCATGCGCTCACCTTCTTTAATGATTCAAAGATGTGTCGTTCTACCAAAGGAGCAACTTCGTCAATTGTAACGTCTCTTCCAAGCTCTTTCGAAATAGACGTTACATCGGCATCAGCGATACCGCAAGGAATAATTTGCGCAAACGCCTTTAAGTCTGGGCAGACATTGATCGCAAAGCCATGCATTGTCACGCCCCTACTCACACGAATTCCGATTGCAGCTATTTTGCGATCACCTTTTTCATCACGGACCCACACACCGGATCGACCAGAAACACATGTTGCAGCAACCCCTAAATCTTCACAGACATTAATGAGCCCGCGTTCAATTTCGCGAACAAAACCAACTAGTTCATGCGGTTGTGCCAATTTCACTATTGGATAGCCAACTAACTGCCCCGGACCATGCCATGTAATTTTTCCGCCGCGATCAACGTTGATTACTGGTGTTCCATCCTGAGGTTTTTCTGAATCTAATGTGCGGCGACCTGCTGTGTAGACCGATGGATGTTCAAGCAACAGCACAGTATTGGGGCGAATTCCCTCAGCAACTTCTGAGTGAATAGTTCGCTGTACTTGCCACGCCTTTTCATAATCGATGAGGCCGTGGCGGATGAGGGCAATTGCACTTTGACTTGAAGGGGTCACGACGGGCACATCGCTAGCCTAAAGGTAGGCTTGGCTCCTTACCAATTGGAGCTAGTTGAGACCCAGAAAGGCCTCCTTCATAATGTCTACGCAGTCAATTCAAAAAACACGAAAGCCCTTTGCCATCGCACTTCTAGTCGTCATAGTGTGGTTTGGCATCACTGGCGTATTTGGCCCACTATTTGGCAAACTCTCAACAGTTCAAGAGAACAACAACTCATCCTTTTTGCCAAAAGGCGCAGAAGCGACCAAGGCTGCAGATCAAATTGCGAAGTTTTCAGGCAAAGATAGTTTCAATTTTCCAACTTTGATTTTATTTGAAGGCAAAACAACACCTGAAACTTTTGCCGCAGTCAATGCGCATTTGGCAAACGTTGGTGATTTAACTCTTGAAGGCACCTCATCCAAGATTTCAGATTTCTTAGCTCCTGGAGCGAAAATAACCGTGTTTCCTTCCAATGATTACATGGCAATATTGGCAAATATTCCGCTCGATGGAAACTCACTTGCGAAAACATTATCCAATGACAAACCGGTTTTACCCGCAGTTGTTGCTGCGCTTCGCGCAGACGTCAAACCAGTCGCAGCAGCCAATGGTCTTACCCCTTATGTAACAGGCCCAGGTGGTTTATTGGGCGATCTGTTCGGCGCATTTGGAACATTGGATTCTTCGTTGTTGCTCACAACTCTTGGTGTTGTTTCGCTGATTTTGATTTTAGTTTACCGCTCACCAGTTTTATGGATAATCCCACTGCTTTCTGCCATGTTTGCACTGAGCACTGCCGGTGGAATTGTTTATCTACTTGCCAAGAAGAACATCATTGATGTTGATGGTCAGTCCCAAGGAATTTTGTCAGTATTAGTTATTGGCGCAGCAACAGATTATGCACTTCTGTTGATTGCCCGTTATCGCGAAGAGCTCCATCTTCATGCAAACCGTTTTGATGCAATGAAGAGCGCCTATAAAGGTGTGTGGGAGCCAATTTTGGCTTCCGGTTCTACGGTTTCGATCTCACTTCTTATCTTGCTCTTTAGCCAGTTAACAAATACTGCTGGTCTTGGTCCGATCGGTGCTATTGGAATTGTGTGCGCGATGATCACAATTCTGACTTTACTACCAGCTCTTTTATTGATTTTCGGACGCTGGATTTTCTGGCCGCGCCGCCCATTATTTGATGGTGATGATCATGTGATGAGTGGACCTTGGTCTAAAGTTGCTAATTCAATCGGTCGCAATCCTCGCAAAGCGTGGATGGTTACGGGTTCAGTCTTACTACTTTTTGCCTTTGCTTCAACGACACTTAAAGCTGATGGAATTGGAACGATTGACACATTTACTGGAAAACCAGAGTCGGTAGTTGGCCAAAAACTTCTTACTACTCATTTTCCTGGTGGCGAAGGTGATCCAACTCAAATCGTTGTAGCGTTCGACAAAATGGAAGCGATGCGAGAGGCAGTAAAAACTGCTCCGGGTGTCGCTGATATTGTTCCGCTGGTTGATCCAGTGACTCAAGATTTCAAAGTTGTAGACGGAAAGACGATTTTGAATGTAATTCTGGATAAGGCGCCAGATAGTGTTGAAGCCGGAAACGATATTCCTAAGATTCGCGAATTAGCTCACGCAGTGGATGCAAATTCTCTAGTTGGCGGAACAAGTGCTGTGTACTTCGATGTTCGCACCGCAAATAGTCGTGATAACCGCACAATCATTCCAATTATTTTGATTGTCATCACATTAATCCTTGGGCTCCTGCTGCGCAGCATACTGAGCGCAGTAGTGCTTCTTGGAACAGTGTTGCTTTCATACTTTGCCACTTTGGGTGTGTGCGCACTTGTCTTTAACCACGTGTTTGGATTTGCTGGCGGTGATAATTCATTCCCACTCTTTGCCTTCATCTTCCTTGTCGCACTTGGAATTGACTACAACATCTTCTTAATGACTCGTGTGCGTGAAGAAAGTGGAAAAATTGGTACACGCGCTGGAATTATTAAAGGTGTGACAGTAACTGGTGCTGTAATCACGTCAGCTGGAGTCGTTCTTGCTGCAACCTTTGCGGTTCTGGGCCTACTGCCTTTAGTGCCGCTTGCAGAACTTGGTTTTGCAGTTGCCTTTGGTGTTCTCCTAGACACGATTGTTGTTCGTTCAATCTTGGTACCAGCATTAGTTCACGAAATTGGTCCAAAGATTTGGTGGCCTTCAAAACTTTCGCGTGAAGATATAAAGAGCTAATGCGTGTAGGCATTGCTGGTTATGGTTTAGCTGGGCGATATTTCCACGCACCTTTGCTCAAAGGATGTGGTTATGAAGTCGTAGCTATTGCCACTGGCAATGCTGAACGCGCAAGCCATGCACAAACCGATTTTCCTAATGTACATGTTGTACCAACGATTACGGATTTAGTGGCTCAAAAACTCGATCTAGTCGTCGTTGCATCGGCCAATATTGTGCATGCAGAACATGCTCTGGCAGCCATCAACGCCGGCATCCCAGTTGTAGTAGATAAACCAATGGGTAGAACGTATGCGGAAACTCTTGAAATTATTTCTGCCGGTGATCGTGCGCAAGTCCCCGTTACAGTTTTTTTCAATCGCCGATGGGACAGTGATTCGCTCACCATTAAGAAAGTATTGGCTTCGGGAGTTCTAGGCACAATCCATCGCTTAGATTCGCGCTTTGAACGTTTTCGTCCAGAGTTAAACAAAGCTTCTTGGCGTGAAAACATGAGCGCTGCCGATGGCGGGGGACAGTTACTTGATTTACAGCCTCACTTAATCTCAACGGCTCTGGATTGGTTTGGAAAAGCTGAACTTGTAACCTCAACTGTTCGCTCGATTCGCGGGGCTGCAGATGATGATGCGGTATTAGTTCTACAGCACGAATCTGGTGTCCTTTCGATTCTTTCGGCAAGTGCAGTTGTTGGTGCCCCAGGTCCTCGCATTCGAATCTTGGGTAGTAAGGGAGCGCTAGTAATTAATGAGTTGGACCCTCAAGAAGATTTACTGCGAGCAGGAAAAATTCCGACTGGCGGCACCTGGGGCGTTTCTACGAAATCAAAAACATTTGTGCATCGGGGTGATGAAGTAGAAGAAATCATTGGAGAAGATGGAAATTACGCCACCTTCTATACGTTGGTTGCCGGCGCTCTTGCTGGTAAAAATCCTTGGCCAGTTTCGAATGAAGATGCGCTTTTGGTGGCACAAATAATTGATCAGGCTAGAATTAACGCCCTACATGTCTAGAAAAAGCGATGTTGTAATCGTTGGTGCTGGTTTAGCTGGACTTAACGCTGCAATTCAACTTCAAGCTGCTGGGCGTTCTGTAACTGTAATTGAAGCAAGTGATCGCGCGGGCGGACGAGTTACAAGTGATCATATTGATGGATATATATGCGATCGTGGTTTCCAACTCATTAACTCAAGGTACCCAGCCCTTGTCGAACTTGATGTGATCGATGAAATTGATTTCATCCCTGCACCACGAACGGTAGAAGTTAGTTTAGGGACAGAGCGAATAGTGTTGGGAGATCCGCGGAGTGCTCCCTTTTCATCGTTGCATCGCGGGACCGGAACTTTAAGTGAGAAAGTTAATTTTGCTCGCTTTATATTCTCCAAGTTAAAAGGCGAACAATCCCTTGGGCATGCTTTGCGCAATGCCGGATGTGGAAGCACTTACGACCGAGTGCTGCGGCCTTTCTTGGAAGGTGTCTTTTTATCCGACCCTGACAGCGTTGATGCAAAGTACGGCCAGATTGTTATTCGCTCCTTTGTTAGTGGATCACCAGGCATCCCAAAGTTTGGCGTAGGCCAACTTTCACAGGCACTGGCAGCCCGAATCATTGATCTTCAACTGAATGTGCGCGCAGAACGAATTTCAGGTAACGCAGTAGAAACTTCTTTAGGTACATTCGAAGCTAGTGACATCTTTGTTGCTACTGATACAACTACAGCTACGCAACTATTGGAACTAGGTGATGTAGCACGAATGGTTGGCTGCATCACTTGGTATCACTCCAGCGACGTTAATCCATCAGGTACTGGCCATCTTGTAATTGATGGCCAAAATCGCGGCCCAGTCATAAATTCACTAGTTATCTCTGATATTTCAACTGAATATGCACCAGATGGAAAGCATCTAATTTCTAGTACAACGCATTTAGGCACTACAGAGTCAGAAGTTCGAAGGCATTTGGCAATTATGTGGGGAGTTCAAACTCGTGATTGGCAGTTGATTGCTAAGTATGAAATTCCATCGGCTCTACCCCTGCAAAGCGTTGGAAGAGCGTTAACGCAGACAACTAAAATTTCGGATCATCTATATGTTGTCGGGGACCATAGAAGCGTGCCATCACAACAAGGTGCTCTTTTTAGCGGCGCATTAGCCGCGCAATTAATCTTGAACTAGAAGGTTAAGTGCATCGGTAATGTGCGGATAATCCCAAGTGAAGCCAGCCTCTTGTAATACATGAGGGATTACTTTTTTAGAACCCAGAACTTCAGAAGAGAACCCACCGAGCGCAATTTTTAGCGCAATAGCAGGGGCCGGAAATACTGCTGGACGATGTAGAGCACGGGCTAGTGCCGAAGTGAACTCCTGATTTGTTACTGGATTGGGTGAGGTTAAATTTACTGGACCAGAAATTGGATTCGTAAGCGCAAACTCAATTGCACGTAGCTGATCATGCAACGTTATCCACGACCACCACTGCTTACCTGAGCCAAGTTTTCCACCAAAACCTAAGCGGAAGAGCGGCAACATTTTGCCAAGAGCGCCACCTGTTGGATCTAGAACTAATCCTGTACGCAGCTTCACTGTTCGAACATCAACGGCTAGATCTGCAGCAGCTTCCCATTCGCGACACACTGCAGCGAGAAAATCATCACCAACGCGATCTGTTTCAACTACAGCACGGTTACCACTTTCGCCATACCAACCGATTGCACTTGCTGAGATAAATACTTGGGGTTTTAATTGAGCAACGGCTTTTGCGATTGCTGTTGTTCCCAAAAGTCTCGAATTTAGAATCTCAGATTTATATTTTTTAGTCCAACGCTTATCGCCAACACCAACCCCTGCTAAATGGATGACGGCATCTACGCCTTCAAGAGCGCTGATGTCAACGTAACCGGTTTGTGGATCCCATTGAACTTCATCTGGGGCAATAGGTGTACGTCGAACAAGGCGCTGGACTGTGTGACCTTCACTTTTCAAATGGCCAACTAGTGCGCTACCAATAAGACCTGATGAGCCACTGATTGCAATTCTTTGTGGAACTCTCATACGTACTTATAGACCCAAATCTGATTCGAACGCGCCGCCTTCAAGGCGTTCCTTCAACGTAACAAGGAATCGCGCGGCGTCTGCGCCATCAACAACTCGGTGATCATATGAAAGACCTAAGTAGACCATTGATCGTATTGCGATTGTTTCGCCGCCATCTTCACCGCGTACAACCATTGGACGTTTTACAACTGCGCCAAGACCCAGGATTGCAACTTGTGGCTGATTGATAATTGGGGTGTCGAAAAGTGCACCGCGGCTACCAGTATTTGTAAGAGTGAAAGTTCCACCACCTAATTCATCCGGTGTCACTTTGTTATCACGTGTGCGTGCGGCTAGATCAGAAATCTTTCGCGCGATCCCGCCCATGTTTAAATCTCCAGCATTGGCAATAACCGGAACCAGTAGTCCGCGCTCAGTATCAACAGCAATACCTAAGTGTTCTGCACCGTGGTAGGTAATTTGATCGCCTTCAACTGATGAGTTGAGCACTGGATGTTGCTTGAGCGCTTCACATACGGCTACGGCAAAAAATGGAAGGTAAGAAAGCTTTACTCCTTCGCGGGATTCAAACGAAGCCTTTGCCTTATCGCGAAGTCGAGAAATCTTTGTGACATCTACTTCAATGACAGTGGTTAATTGAGCGCTGATTTGAAGTGATTCAACCATGCGAGCCGCAATTACTTTTCGAAGTCTTGACATAGTCACAGTTGTTCCACGCAATGGTGAAACTGCGACCACTGGTGGTTTAGCAGCAGATGGTGCTGCAGAAGTTGGGGCTGGTGCTGAGTATGTGGGTGCAGCAGGTTTTCCTAATGCTTCAACATCTTCGCGACGAATGCGTCCGCCAATTCCGGTGCCTTTAACTTGTGCGAGGTTAACTCCAAGTTCACTTGCTAGTTTGCGAACCAGGGGAGTTACGTAAGCATCAGTTGGTTGACTAATTGGAGCCGCTGATACAGGGGCAGCAACTGGAGCCGGCGTTGAAACTACTGGTGCAGCAACCACAGGAACAACTACAGGTACGACTGGTGCGGCGACAGGTGCAGCAACCGGTGCAGCACCAGTTGTTCCAATCAATCCAAGTCGGGCACCTACGGGAACAGTTGAATCAACTGCAACATCAATTGCCAATAATGTTCCGGCAACCGGAGAAGGGATTTCTGTATCTACTTTATCCGTTGAAACTTCTAGTAATGCTTCATCAACTGCAACTGAATCACCAATATTTTTTAACCAACGCGTAACAGTTCCTTCACTCACACTCTCACCCAAAGCGGGCATTGTGATTACTGTTCCAGCGTTTGAAGCAGCTGGTGTAACAGGAGCTGAAACAACTGGTGCTGCAGGTGGTGGTGTAACTGGCGCAGCTGCAACAGGTGCGGCAACTGGAACTGAAGCAGGTGCGGTAGCGCCGTCAGCGATGATTGCTAACTCAGCACCGACTGGAACTGTTTGATCGATTTGTACAACAATTTTTGTAAGTGTTCCAGAAACCGGTGATGGAATTTCGGTATCTACCTTGTCAGTTGAAACCTCAAGAAGTGGTTCATCAACGTTGACGTGGTCACCTTCGGACTTTAACCAACGAGTAACTGTTCCTTCGCTAACACTTTCACCAAGTGCTGGCATCGTTACGGAAAATGTCATCTGTGTTTTCTCCTTGGTTATCCGTGTGCATGTAGCGGTTTACCTGCAAGAGCCATATGAGCTTCGCCCATAGCCTCTGACAGTGTTGGGTGTGCATGAATAAGGGATGCAACATCAGTTGCACGTGCTTCCCAGTTAAAAATTAACTCAGCTTCAGCAAGAAGTTCGCCAACTCGCGCACCAACCATATGAACACCGAGAATAGGGCCATTTTTTTCGCCTACGAGTTTGATTGAACCTGCAGTACCAAGGATTTGAGCTTTTCCATTTCCAGCTAAGTCGTAACTAAGTTCAACTACATCATGGCCGCGCTTTTTAGCTTCAGCAGTTGTTAAGCCAACTGATGCAACTTCTGGGTCTGAATAAGTAACACGTGGGATTCCATCGTAGTTAATTGCGCGAGGATTTAATCCTGCAATCTCCTCTGCAACCAACATGCCTTCAGCAAATCCAACGTGGGCGAGTTGCAAAGTTGGAATCAAATCTCCAACGGCCCAAATTCCCGGCACATTTGTGCGGCATTTGTCATCTACTAAAACATATCCGCGATCCATTGTGATGCCTTGCTCTTCGTATCCAAGATTTGCTGAAACCGGTCCACGGCCTACTGCCACCATCAAAACCTGCGCAGTGAACTCTTTGCCATCTTCGAGCGTGATCGTGACACCTCGTTGATCTTTCACAGCAGATTTAAACTTTGTACCAAGTTCAAAGTTGATTCCACGTTTGCGAAATGCACGCTCTAGCTGCTTGCTGGAAGATTCATCTTCTAGCGCGATTAAGTGTGGCAAACCTTCAATAATCGTAACTTCGGCGCCAAACGATTTCCATACCGATGCGAACTCGCAGCCAATAACCCCGCCACCTAGGACTATGACAGATTCTGGAACATAGTCCATTTTTGTTCCGTGATCAGATGTAATGATTTGTTTTCCATCAATTTCTAGACCAGGGAGCGTACGAGCATATGAACCAGTAGCCAGAACGATGTTCTTACCGGTGTATCGCTCACCATTTACTTCGATTGTGTCTTTTGAAACTAACTTTCCATGACCTTCAATGTAAGTAATATTTCTTGACTTTACTAATCCTTGCAAACCTTTATGAAGGCGGGAAATGACACCGTCCTTGTATGTATTAACACCATCCATATCGATGCCATCAAATGTTGACTTGACGCCGTACTTAGAACCTTCACGTGCGCCATCTGCGATTTCAGCAGAGTGCAAGAGAGCTTTGGTTGGAATGCAACCCTTGTGAAGACACGTGCCGCCGACTTTTTCTGCTTCGATTAAAGCAACAGATAGACCTAGCTGTGCACCGCGCAGAGCGCAGGCATAGCCGCCGCTACCGCCACCCAAAATCACTAGATCAAATTGCGACACCCGGCATACCCCTTTTGTTCGTAAGCAACGGCTCTATCTTGCCGTACCTATGCCTGTTCGACCAACCTAACAAGTGAGCGCATGCTCACACCTGTCCCACCGACAGGGGTGTAGCCATGTGCCTTGCCTTGGTTATAGGCCGGGCCGGCGATATCAAGGTGCAGCCACGGTAGGTCATCACTTACAAAATCTTTCAGGAATAACCCAGCAACTAACATTCCACCATTTTTATCACCGATATTCGCAAGATCTGCCACCGGTGAATCAAGTGAGGCGCGAAGTTCTATAGGTAAAGGCATTGGCCAGAATTGTTCGCCGGTTTCTTTGGTGATTGCGATAAATGAATCACTAAAACTTTGATTATTTGTCATGACCGCACTGGTGCGAGTGCCTAGTGCAATTACTTGTGCTCCAGTCAAAGTTGCGACATCAATAATGCCATCTAGTTTGTTTTTACTGGCCTGTGCTTTCATTAAACCATCAGCCAAGACAAGGCGACCTTCAGCATCGGGATTGAGGACTTCAACAGTTTTGCCCCCAAAGATTGTGATGATGTCACTTGGTCTAGTTGCGGTATCACTAGGCATATTTTCTGCAAGCGGCGCCCAACATTCAATGGCGACTGGTAGACCTAGTTCTGCAATAGCAAGGGTGGCTGCGCAGACAGCGGCGGCGCCGCTCATATCCGATTTCATAGCTTCCATACCTAAACCTGCCTTCAGGTTTAATCCACCTGTGTCGAAAGTGATTCCTTTTCCAACAAAGGCAAAGCGTTTAGTTTTTTTAGCTTTAGGTGTGTAAGCAATATGCAAAAGGCGCGGGGGATTAGCTGAGCCTTGCCCAACGCCAACTATTCCGCCGAACCCTTGGGACTTAAGTTGCTTCTCATCCCAGATAGTTATTTTTAACCCTGCTTTTAATCCTCCCGCGGCTTTAAAACTGGCAGTTAATTTTTTAGTAAATGAATCAGGCGTTAAGTGACTTGGCGGTGTATTTATTAAATCACGAACCAAATGCGTGTACTTTGCGATAATAGTTGCGCGCGTGATTGCATCTTTAGCTTCGACTTTCTCGGCGAGTTTAGAAAAAATAGTTGCCGATTTTAAAGCCGCTTTGTGATCGAGCTTTGTAGATCCCCGGAACTCATTGAAAACATATGCGCCAATTGCTGCGCCTTCTGCAACAGCGCTCACACCGACAATGTCGCGGGTGGGCAAGGCAAAAGTTGCACCAATATTTCCAGCTAGTGCATGGGCAGCCGATCCTGCGGCTCGGCGCAAGGTTTCATGAGAATAGGTACTGGATTTTGGTCCAAGACCGGTGAACACCAGTATGCGAGTTGGGCCGCCAGGCATTTTTGTAACTTCATCTACTTTTCCTGTGGCACCCATTTCAATAAGTGAGGCCACAAGTGCTTTAGTGTCCATCGCTAAATCACCAGTTTCAATGGCAATTCCACCTTTGGTGTTGGTGCTCGCTAGACCTACAACAAGGTGATCATCTTTTACTAGGCCATCAGAAACTTTGAGTGTTGTCATGGGTGCCAGCGTAATAGATGTCTTGGTAGGTTTCACACTATGAAGCACTCACCTTTGCACGAAAAGCATCTAGCCCGTAACGCCAAAATGGCAGATTTCGGAGGTTGGCTGATGCCGATTGAATATCCAGGGGCAGGAACCTTGGCAGAGCATGCAGCAGTGCGAGAAAAGGTCGGAATTTTCGATGTTTCTCACTTAGGTAAAGCCAGCGTAATGGGTAGTGGTGCTTTGGAATTTCTTAATTCAATGTTTACCAACGATTTGAATCGAATCAATAATGGCTCTGCACAGTACACATTGCTGTGCAATGAGGAAGGTGGAGTAATAGATGACCTCATCGCGTACCGCAATTCTGATCATGATTTCTTTTTAGTGCCAAATGCTTCGAATACAACCGATGTGGTGAAAACTTTAGTGGCCCATGTTCCTGCAGGAATAACTATTGAAAACTTGCATGAAGCCTATGCAGTCATTGCCGTTCAAGGCCCGCTTGCGCCACAAGTCATGCAAGCACTTGGTGTTAATACAGATATTGATTACATGGCCTTTGAAAATATAAACATCGGGGGAGCGCAGGTCATTCTTTGCCGTACTGGTTACACGGGGGAACTTGGTTATGAACTTCTTCCTAAAACTGCAGATGCTTCTAAGGTCTGGGATGCAATCGTTGAGGCGATGCAACCTTTCGGTGGTTTGGTGTGCGGTCTTGGAGCACGTGACACTTTGCGAACTGAAATGGGTTATCCACTGCATGGACATGAACTCTCACTTGAAATCAATCCGGTTGAAGCCAGTGCAACATGGGCAATTGGTTGGGATAAGGGCGAATTTTTAGGGTCAGAGGTTTTAAGATCACAAAAATCTCTAGGGGCTAAGCGCAAAAGTGTTGCGCTCAAGTCATTAGATCGAGGAATTCCTCGCGGTGGTATGCACGTTAAAACAAGTGATGGCAAAGCCCTGGGGGAAGTAACCAGCGGAACATTTTCGCCATCACTTAAAGTGGGAATTGGGATTGCATTACTAGAGAGCACCGTCAAGGTCGGAGACCATTTGGTAATCGATGTGCGCGGCCGTGATTCAATGGTGGAAGTTGTAAAGCTTCCCTTTATGCCTTCGCACGTTCGATAAATTCTATAGGCGCCATAAAGGCAGCTCGAGTGTGAGTTCTACGCAAAGCTGATAAAACAGATCTTCCCGAAAAAGCTAAAAGCAAGGCAGTAAAAATTGCACGGGGAATATCCCATGCCATAGATGTAGCAAAGTGAAAAATAATAAAACGATGCAAATTTTCAGTCACTGCCCCGTGTGCAACATACGACAACCTCGTATCTGACCCTAAGGCCCAAGGCCAAAACTGTAGGTCCATCAAAATCCCAAAAACCTCAGATGCAATAGCACCAAAAATAATCAATATCGCAATCTCTTTTGTCCCACGGAGCTTTTTTCCTGGGATAAAACCCGCGGCCATACCAATCCACGCCGCTGCAAATACTTGATAACCAAGCCAAGGCCCAAGCCCACCCGTGAGCAAGGCAGAAACAAACATTGATGTAAGGCCCAAAATAAATCCAAATGATGGACCGAAAACTCTGGCACTTAAAATTAAGATAAACCACATAGGTTCAATGCCGACTGCGCCTGCGCCAAGTGGACGAACGGCTGCAATGAGCGCAGATAGAACACCAAGGAGTGCAACAGATTTAGCATCTAGGGCTGAGTTAGAGATCTGAACAACTACTAAAAAGAATGCCAGGGTAAGTGCGGCCCAAAAGAAAAGCTGTGTGCGGGGTAGTGATTGGCCGTTATAGAAAAAGGGCCAGAGAAATCCTGCAGCAGAAATCACTGATGCCAGCGTCAGTACTGCTGTGCCAAGTGGAGAAAATTTCACTACATCATGAGTGCGCATTAGCTATCAGCCTCAATAGCTCGCACTACATCGGCAACGGTCAACCAAGGTTGTGGTGACATGATCTTGGAAACCTGTGGAGCAAAAGCCGGCGAAGATAACAGCACATCAATAGTTGCCCCGTCCGCAACGATTTCACCATCTGCGATGAAGATTGTTCGAGTAGCTAATTCAGCAACAAGTTCAACATCGTGTGTAGCAATGATGACGCTTCGATTGAAAACGCGTGCAAAATCAATAAGCATTTTGGTTAAAACGCGCTTTGCTTGATAGTCCAAACCTCTTGTTGGCTCATCCAAAATAAGCATATGCGGATTAGCTGAGAGAACGACGCTAAGAGCTAAACCTAAACGCTGACCTTCAGATAAATCACGTGGATGTGTTTGTGCTGATATTCCAGGAACAAGTTGCGAGAGCAGTGCGAATGTGGTGCCACTTGCAACTTGATTGTCATTATCGGCTTGTTTGCACTCCTCACTTACGCTTTGCCCATAGAGCAAATCACTTGGTTCTTGTGGGATATAGCCAATATTTTCTCGCCTTTGCTTACTGTGCAGTTTCTGGGAATTGATACCACTAACTATTACTTCACCCGCTGCGTTATCACTGACTCCTGCAATGGCTCTTAGCAGCGAGCTTTTGCCCGCACCATTGCGGCCCATGATGGCAACGATTTCATTTTCATAAATAGTTGTCGAGAGCGAATTCACCGCATTTTTACCACTATAGGAAATTGTTAAGTCTTTGATTGTTGCGCATACCTTCAATGAGGTTAATGCGACTTCGGGCTTAGCAACCTGATGTGAATCTCTAAACTCTTGTGTCAGTCGGCGCATCTCTCGCACAGAAACACCAATCTCCTTTAACCCGAGAGTTCTAGCAAGTTCAACGATGGGTGGTGCTATAGGCGAGTTCATCAGAATTTCTTCAGGTGTTCCAACGACTGCAGATCCAGCTCCATTGATGTGAACAATGCGATCGGCAAATTGGATGACTCGCTCCAATTTATGTTCGGCAATCACAACTGTCAGGCTTAAATCGTGAACTAAACGGTGAAGGATTGAGAGAACTTCTTCAGCAGCGATTGGGTCGAGTGCGCTTGTGGGCTCATCTAGAACTAAGACTTTGGGATGTGCAACTAAAGCGCTTGCAATTGCGACGCGTTGTTGTTCTCCGCCACTTAAGGTTGCAATAGTTCGGTTTCGAAGCGAAGCCAAAGACATTAGATCCAAGACCTCTTCTACACGCTTTCGCATAGTTTCATTAGAAAGGTTGAGAGCTTCCATTCCAAAGACAAGTTCTTCTTCTACCGTATCTGCGACAAAGCCATTGATGGGGTTTTGCCCGACAATTCCAATCAAATGTGCCAGGCCACCAGGCTTAACTTCTGCAGTTGATATTCCATCTACTTCAATACTTCCGGCCAAAATACCGCCTGTGTGGTGAGGGACAAGACCATTGATCAGTCGTAGCAATGAAGATTTTCCAGATCCTGTTGGACCAATAACAAGAACTAATTCACCTTCAGCGATTTCAAGGGTGAGATCTTCGATCACTGTTGTTGTTGAGTTTGGATAGATGAGTGAAACGTTAGAAAACTTAATCATGAAAGACCTACAACTGCTAGGCCAGCTAGAACAACTACTCCATCAATTCTGGCCCATTTAATGGGACGATACTTAGATCGTTTCTTACTGATTCCATAACCACGTGAGTCCATCGCAGCTGCTAAATCTAAAGATCTTGATAAGGACTCTTCAAGTAGAGGAAGTGCAATGCGTTTGAACGCTTTCACTCCGTGGCTTTTCTGACCGCGTAAGCGCTGCGCCATGCGAATACGTGAAACCGCAGATACTAGTTGCGGTAAAACTGAAGTTGCTATCACAACACTTATTCCGAATTCATAGACGTAAACCGGCAATACGCGCAACAAACGATGCGGACTTGTTAGTGATGCTGCTGCTCCAAAGACAACAAGGATTGCGCAGATGATGATTCCTTCAGAAATCGATGAACTTAAGCGCTCTAGAGTCACTGCGCCACCAATGCGAATGCCTGGCATCCAACTTGGTAGCGGCACAGCGGGAATAGTGAAAAGAGTTGTCCCCGGAATGGGAACACCAATGAGTACACCGATTATCGATCGGATGGCGATGATCCATAGCGATAACTTCAATGTGGCATTAAAAGATCTCCCCCATGGGGCGTCATCTCGCTGCGTAAAGACAATCACTGCCATTACACCCACTGACGCAATAGCAAAGACGGGCGAATTCATGCGTGCGATTGCGATTGCGATTGCGCACGAGAAAATCCACCATGTCAGTGGGTGAAATGAAAGTCTTTTCATTTAAGTCTTACTTGGTTTTAACTATTGCTTTTGGTGTTGGGATTTCAACGCCGCATTCTTTAGCTGGGTATCCACCCAAACCGCAGATTAGGCCGGATGAAGCAGCGCGGATCTTTGTTACTTGGCCAAGGACATCTATTCCTTGAGAAGATTTTGCAGTACGAACGCACGTGGTGACTGTCTTTCGTGGATTTTCACCTTTTGGCGCCCAAGCCTTTGATCCATACTCAATGACCAAACCAATTCGTTTTGTGTCCTTGTCACCTTTAACACCAGCACAGATTGCGGCAAAGTTTGGCTTAACCGCTGGTGCAAGTGATGGAACATCATCACTACTAAATACAAAAGACCAACCTTCAACTGCGCCATCAGCAATATCGACAGTTGGTCCTGTCATTGCTGCAGTCCACTTTGTTGCCCCGGGAGCAGCTTGAAAATAACCCCAATAACGCCAGCCTTTGCTAGCGGCGCTTGATTGTGGAATAAAGAAAACAGATGAAATAAGAATTACTAAAGTGATAAAGAAAGCTTTGAACTTCATTTCTGTGGTGCCTCTCGAATGTGAAAGAAACTCACAGGGAGCAGGCCGCGCGAATAAGAGAAAATACCCCTTGAACATGTGGACTACACCCCGCAAACCTCGGCGGGTGTTTGTCTGAAACCATCCATTAGGTAATCCGACTTTACGGTTGCGGGTCAGTGTCGGAATTTCACCGAACTTCCCCTAATGAAGGGCGTATTAAGTTGTGTTCGTAGGTAACCACATCGTCATTGACTTGGCAACAAGGCGCGCATGGTCCTACAGTTCTAGGCATGGAATATCGTCGCCTTGGCAGTACTGGAATGTATGTATCTGAGATTTCTTACGGAAACTGGATTACTCATGGTTCACAAGTAGAAGCCGATTCTGCAATCAAATGCGTCAAGACAGCACTTGATTGTGGCATCACAACTTTTGATACCGCTGATGTTTACGCTGGCACGCGCGCCGAAAAGGTGCTGGGAAAAGCGCTTAAAGGTGTACGACGCGAATCATATGAACTTTTTACGAAGGTTTACTGGCCAACTGGTACCGGTAAAAATGATCGTGGGCTATCTCGCAAGCACATCATTGAATCCTGCAACGCTTCATTAAAGCGTTTGCAAACCGACCACATCGATCTTTACCAAATGCACCGTTTTGATTTTGAAACTCCACTTGAAGAATCCCTGAGTGCATTCGATGATTTGATTCGCGCGGGCAAAGTGCATTACATCGGTTTTTCGGAATGGTCAGCTGCTCAGATTACTGACGCACTTAAAATTCAAGATGCCCGCGGCTACAACCGGTTTGTATCAAGTCAGCCTCAGTACTCAGCTCTGTGGCGCGTCATTGAGGCCGAAGTTGTTCCTCTTTCAGTTAAAGAGGGAATAGGCCAAATAGTGTGGTCCCCAATGGCCCAAGGAGTCCTCACAGGCAAGTATCTTCCTGGCAAAAAACCACCTGCCGGCTCACGCGCTACTGACAAAAAAGGTGGGGCTGGAATGATTTCAAAGTGGATGAAAGATGATGTTTTAACTGCAGTCCAAAAACTCAAGCCAATCGCCGACCAAGCCGGTATCACGATGTCACAGTTATCTGTCGCCTGGGTATTACAAAACCCAAATGTTTCTAGTGCCATCGTTGGGGCTACTAAACCATCTCAGGTGAAAGAAAACGTCAAAGCCTCAGGAATCAAACTTGATGCTGACATGATGAAAGCTATTGATAAAGCGCTGGGAAATCTTCCAGAAATGGATCTTGCTCAAAACATTAGCCCAAATCCGCGCGCTTAATTAACTACGTCGCCCACTTTAGTTTGTGGGTGAGGTGCACGTAATCGACGCATTTGTGTAGAGCGGAGCCATGCATACATAGCTAGACCCTTAGTGCTCGATGTTGGGTATTTAGCGTGCACAAGGCGCTGGATTCTGCGGCCCAAAAAGATGCCATCAATGACCGCTACAAGAAGAACTAAATACATTATTGCGATCGCAGCAAATTGAATTGCTGGAACTTGAATCAAGGTAAGAACAAGCACCACGAAAATGATTGGCAAGAAATATTCGCCAATCGAGCGACGAGCATCAACATAGTTGCGTACAAATCTGCGCTCTGGGCCACGATCTCGTGATGGAAGGGCTGCTTCCTCCCCGCGCAGGTAAGCCGCACGTGAACTTACGCGATCGGTCCTGGACGCTAATTTTTGTGCCCGCTTTTGTTCCTTTGTTACAACAGGGGATAGTGAAGAAACCTTAACCTTGGCCTGGGCATCTTTGCGCTTTGGGGTAGGTCGGCCTTTACCAGTTGATTCAGTAGTCATGGCCGTAACTATAGAGCCATTGGCAAAACAAGCGGCAAGCCATAGGCCATAACTCGCATTAGACCAAAGGTGCAGGTAGGCTTGGCTCAAACGAGGAGAGAAAATGACTACAGAAGTTACATTAACTGGATTAGCCCTTACTGATGTTGCCGCTGCGAAGGTAGCCGCACTATTGGCACAAGAAGGCCGCGATGATTTAAATCTTCGCGTTGCTGTGCAACCAGGTGGATGTTCAGGACTTCGTTATCAGCTTTATTTCGATGATCGCAACCAAGAGGGCGATGTTGTCCGCGAGTACGGTTCAGTCAAGGTCATCGTCGACAAGATGAGTGATCCTTATTTAATGGGAGCCACTGTTGATTTCGTCGACACCATTGAAAAGCAGGGTTTCACAATCGATAATCCAAATGCGCAAGGTTCTTGTGCATGTGGCGATTCATTTAACTAACAAATCCTTCTTTACGCTCTAGTATCGCCTCATGAAAATTGGTGTGGCGGGTTCAGTTGGTCTTGATCATTTAATGACCTTTTCGGGAAAATTCACCGATTCATTTGTCGCGGGCTCTTTAGAGAAAGTTTCTCTCTCTTTTTTAGTTGACAGTCTTGATGTTCGTCGCGGCGGATGTGCAGCTAACATCTGTTACGGCATGGGCGTGCTTGGATTAAACCCAGTTCTGATTGCAGCCGTTGGTAAAGATTGGGCAGATTACGAAGCCTGGCTTTCACGTCACGGCGTAGACACTTCACACGCCTTGGTTTCAACAGAGCTCTATACAGCCCACTTCATGGTGACAACTGATGATGATCTCAATCAGATCGCATCATTTTTTCCTGGCGCAATGAGTGAAGCACGCAATATTGAACTTGGTCCAATCATGGATAAAACTGGTCGTTTCGACATGGTGGTTATTTCACCTGATGATCCGGAAGCGATGTTGCATCACTCTGATGTTTGTCGAAGGGAGGGCATCGCTTTTGCCGCCGATCCATCACAGCAGATGGCGCGGATGTCAGGGGAGGAGATCAAGCTCCTGATTGACGGCGCTTCCTACCTATTTTTAAATGAGTATGAACTTGCTCTTGCTATGCAAAAAACTGGGTGGACCGATCGAGAAATTTTAGAACATGTAAAGATTCGTGTTGTCACACTTGGTTCTAATGGCGCTAAGGTTGAAAGCGCTGCTGGTGAATTCGTTCAAGTCGGGGTGCCACAGGAAAAATCTAAGACCGATCCCACTGGAGTCGGAGATTCTTTTAGATCAGGGTTTATCGCAGGCCTAGCTTGGGGTTTATCGCACGAGCGATGTGCGCAGTTGGGTTCTTTAATTGCCACCTACGTCATCGAAACGATGGGAACTCAGGAGTACCGCTTCACAGGAGCCGAGTTTGTAAGCCGCTTTGAACAGGCTTATGGAGCAGATGCGGCGGCAGAGATTGCCCCGCACATAAATTTCTAACTGTGATGGCCTGTGACACGAACCACCAGAGCAGGCTATAAACCAGTGCTACGCACGCTGCTAATGCGCTCTATCCTTACCTCCATGTCGTTCTCAAAGCTCAAAGCTCTTCGTGGCCTCCTCCTTGTGGCCCCAGCACTGTTACTGACGGGCTGTTCAAAAGTATCAGGGCTTGGATTTGAAGAAGGTTTAACAAGTGTTAACGATCAATCGCTATCTCTATGGCAGGGTGCATGGATTACAGCAGGAGTCGTTGGAGTATTTACTCTGATATTAATTATGTGGCCAGCGTTTTTTCACCGCTTAAAAAAGGATAGCCCAGAGTTTCCAAAGCAAACTCAGTACAACATTCCTATTGAAGTCCTTTATACAATCATTCCATTCATTATCGTTGCTGTACTTTTCTTTTTCACAGCTAAAAAAGAAACAGTAATTACGGCAAAGACTCAGACTTACAAACACGAAATTACCGTAGAAGGTATTCAATGGTCATGGCAATTTGGTTATCCAGAGGCTGGACCAGGGGCCGTAGTCACTGGAACCCCTGCGCAACAACCAATCCTTTATATTCCATTGGGCGAAAAAGTACGCTACACAATTACATCTAATGACGTAGTCCATGGATTCTGGATCCCCGCCTTCATGATTCAAATTCAGAATCTTCCAGGCGTCACAAATCATTTAGAGTTCACAGCAAACAAGCTGGGAGATTATCCAGGGCGTTGCAATATCTTGTGCGGTCGCAATCACTCACAAATGTTGTTCACTGCTCGTGTAGTCACGCCAGCGCAATATCAGGCCTATCTTGAAACCATAAAGGGGAGCGGCGCATGACAACATTTGCAGATCGTCAAACAACTACAAATTTGCCACCGCTGCCGCCAAAGAAAGGCAAGGCTTTTGTTAAGTGGGTAACGTCTACTGATCACAAGACAATTGGTTATTTGTACCTGATTACATCTTTTGCATGGTTTCTTATTGCCGGGCTCCTAGCTCTTTTACTTCGCTCCGAATTAGCACGACCAGGAATGCAGTTTTTAAGTGCCGAGCAGTACAACCAAATATTCACCATGCACGGAACGATTATGTTGTTGATGTTTGCAACACCATTGTTCGTAGGCTTTTCAAACGTAATCATGCCGCTACAAATCGGAGCAGCTGACGTGGCCTTTCCACGATTAAACATGCTTTCTTATTGGCTCTACCTTTTCGGTGGCCTGATGGCATTTGCAGGGTTCTTATCTCCAGGCGGTGCAGCTTCATTTGGTTGGACTGTTTACGTTCCATTATCAAATGCGACCTACTCACCAGGTATCGGTGCTGACTTATGGCTTCTCGGTTTAGCTGTCAGTGGTATTGGAACAATCCTGGGCGGCGTTAACTTCATTACAACAATTTTCACAATGCGTGCTCCAGGTATGACGATGTTTCGCATGTCAATCTTTTCATGGAACGTATTACTAACCTCCATTCTTGTTTTACTCGCATTCCCTCCTCTAGCCGCAGCACTCTTAGGTCTTGAATCTGACCGCATATATGGAACACATCTATTTGATCCAGCCAATGGTGGGGCGATGCTCTTCCAACATCTGTTCTGGTTCTTTGGACACCCTGAGGTTTATATCTTGGCCCTACCATTTTTTGGAATTGCTACTGAAATTTTGCCGGTCTTTAGTCGCAAGCCAATCTTTGGATACAAGGGATTAATTGCGGCAACAATTGCAATCTCCGCACTCTCTGTTTCAGTATGGGCTCACCATATGTTCGCAACTGGTCAAGTTTTGTTGCCATTCTTCTCGTTCATGACTTTCCTTATTGGAGTCCCAACAGGAGTGAAGTTCTTCAACTGGATCGGAACGATGTGGCGTGGTCACGTAACATTTGAAACTCCAATGTTGTGGGTAATGGGCTTCTTAGTCACGTTCCTATTCGGGGGATTGACTGGAATTATTTTGGCATCACCTCCGCTCGACTTTGCAGTATCTGCAAGTTACTTCGTAGTTGCTCACTTCCACTATGTTCTCTTTGGAACCGTAGTCTTTGCAATGTTCGGTGGTTTCTACTTCTGGTGGCCAAAGATGACTGGCCGCATGCTCAATGAAAGATTGGGAAAGATTCACTTCTGGACAACTTTCTTTGGTTTCCACTTAACATTCCTCATTCAACATTGGTTAGGTATCAAAGGTTTCCCTCGTCGCTACGCCGATTATCTTCCAACCGATGGCTTCACATTCATGAATGAAGTTTCAACAATCGGTTCGTTCTTGCTCGCATTTTCCATGATTCCATTTATGGTCAACATCTGGATCACTCGTAAGGCACCACTTGTTGGTGTTGATGATCCGTGGGGCTACGGTGCTTCTTTGGAATGGGCCACATCATGCCCACCGCCACGCCACAACTTTTTGACTATGCCTCGTATTTCATCTGAGCGTCCAGCTTTTGATTTGCACCACCCGCATATCAAGACTGAAGGGCACTAATAAACTATGAAGGTTTCTTGGCAGTTATTTATCGGTCTTTCACTGTTTTATGTTTTGATGACGATTATCTATTGGCAAGTTGGTGGTGAGCCAGTTGGTATTGGAGGCATGCTTCTAGCAGCAGCACTTGCTGGAATGGTCGGCTTTTATGTCTGGTTTACACAGCGCCGTATTGGACAAATCCTTCCTGAAGATAACCTCACCGCTCTGATTTCAGATGGCGCTGGAGACCTTGGTTTCTATAGTCCTCATTCTTGGTGGCCACTGCCAGTTGCATTGAGCATGTGTGCGTTAACTCTCTCACTGGTTATTGGTTGGTGGCTCACTGTTATCTCACTAGGAGCTTTAGTTATCTCAATCATCGGCATGGTGACGGAGTATGAAAAACCGGTCGTATCAGGGGCGCATTAATGTCAAAGGTGCGCGCAGAAATTCTTGCCATTGATTACCCAAACACCGCAGCTGCTCGAATCATTATCAACGCACCCGCAGCAAAGATTTTTGATCTACTAGCTGATCCCCGCGCTCATGCTAGTTTTGATGGTTCAGGAACGATTACTGAATCAATTTCTGGCCCGACGCGACTATTCGAAGGCGCAAAGTTCGGCATGGCAATGAAAATCAAAGTTCCTTATCGCATCACAAATACAGTGGTGGCCTTTGAGGAAAATAAAAAAATCACGTGGTGCCATTTGATGAAGTGGACCTGGTCGTATGAATTGGAAGATTTGGGAAATGGTGGGACACAAGTTACTGAAATTTTTGATGGCAGCCAAGTTCCAGCTTTGTCACAATGGTGGCTTAAGAAGACTGGCTCAATCGCCAGAAATCCGAAGTGGATGGCCAAGAGTTTAGTGTCGCTGAAAGCTCTCTGCGAAGGTTGAAGACTGCGCGCTTAGCTCCGTATCTATTTGTATTTTTATGGAGCACGGGCTTTGTTGGAGCAAAATACGGTCTGCCTTACGCAGATCCTTTCATTTTTCTATCGCTACGTATTTTTATCGCCGCAGTGATTCTTATTATCATTGCGCGAATTCTGAGATTTCCGGTGGTGTTGCGCAGGGATGAAATTGCTAAATCATCACTTATTGGTTTATTTCTACATGCCTTTTACTTAGGTGGAGTCTTCTTTGCTATTTCTAAAGGAGTTTCGGCAGGTGTGGCGGCGGTTATTACAAGTTTGCAGCCTGTTTTTGTCTCTCTCTTGGCAGTGAAAATTCTGGGTGAGAAACTACGTCGTACTCAATTTATTGGCTTAGTTCTTGGACTTATCGGAGTTGTTCTAGTACTTGGTCCTACTTTCGATAGTTCAGTTTCAAAAGTTGGGATCACTGCAGTATTTGTGGCACTGCTTGGTAGCACCACTGCCACGTTGATGCAGAAAAAATTTGGTGCGGGCATCCCGATGTTGGCTGGCACCGCGTATCAGTACATCGCAGCAGGGGCGGTGTTGGCTCTAGCTGCCGTTACAACGGATGGAACACATATTGAATTCACACCAAAATTTGCGGCCTCAATGGTGTGGTTAATTATTGCTCTCTCGGTTGGAGCAGTACTTCTATTGCTATGGCTACTCAATACAGGCAGCGCGGCCTCGGTTTCTTCACTGTTTTACTTAGTGCCGCCAGCTACTGCACTTGAGGCATATGCTCTTTTTGGTGAAAAAGTAAACACCCAAGGCTTCCTTGGAATAGGAATTACCGCCCTGGGTGTTTGGCTTGTAATACGTAAAAAGAACTAGTGGTGTTCGATCTCTTTGAGTTCCTGTTCACTTACTTTAGGAACAGAAACTGCATGAGCCTTACTTAAACGTCGTTGCACCTTGTTCTTCAAAGCGCCAGGTCGACGAACACCCCTGGAATCAACTTCGGATATTTCAAGGGCCAGTGGTTGTTCGTGTGATTGCAGAAGGAAAGCCTTTTCTGCAGAGATAGGTTCGTGGACCTCGACGAACTCACCATGAGGCAGTCGAAGCAAGCGTCCAGTTTCACTACCGTGTAATAGCAAGTCACGATCTGCGCGCTGCAATGATAGACATAGACGTTTGGTAATTACGAAAGCGATTGGTGGCAGCACAAATATGCCGATACGTGAGAACCACATAATTTGATTAATCGATAAATGGAAATTAGTTGCCAAAATATCGTTTCCACCATTGATGAGGGCGACCATTACGAAAGTAATGGACATGACACCAAGTGCTGTTCGGTTAGGTACGTTGCGAGGACGATCGAGAAGATGGTGTTCGCGCTTGTCTCCAGTGATCCAGCTTTCAATAAATGGGTAGAGGGCCATTCCTGTGAAAACGATTCCAGGAACTATGAGCGCTGGAATCAAAATATTCCACGAGACGGTGTGTCCAAATGCATGCGTTTCAAGTGGGGGAGCCATACGAACTAATCCATCCAGCCACCCCATGTACCAGTCTGGTTGAGAACCGGCAGAAATCTGACCAGGAGTGTATGGACCATATAACCAAATCGGGTTAATAGATGCAACGGCTGATAAGAATGCGATTACGCCAAATACAACGAAGAAGAATCCACCAGCTTTCGCCATGTAGACAGGCAAGATTGGATGTCCAACAACGTTCTTTTCTGTACGACCAACACCAGGGAATTGTGTGTGCTTTTGATACCAAACTAGCATTACGTGAATTGTGATCACGGCGAGGAAAATTCCCGGGATTATAAGAATATGAAGTGTGAAAATTCGTGGAATAAATCCTGTCCCGGGGAAAGCGCCACCGAATAAGAAGAATGAAATATATGTTCCAACTACGGGTAGGGCTTGAATAATGGCTGAGGTAATGCGAAGCCCTGTTCCTGAAAGTAAATCATCTGGCAATGAGTAACCAAATAGGCCTTCGACTAGGCCAAGAGTGAGCAAGAGAATTCCTAGAATCCAATTGAATTCGCGTGGTTTTCTAAATGCGCCAGTAAAAAAGACACGAAGAAGGTGAGCAACGATAGCTGCCATAAAAATGTTTGCCGCCCAGTGGTGAATTTGGCGCATTAATAGCCCACCACGAACTTCAAATGAAATATCTAGAGTCGAAGCGTATGCAGCTGACATCTTCAAACCTTTAAGAGGCTCGTACACGCCGTTGTAAATTACATCGCGCTGTGAAGGATCGAACCAGAAAGTTAAGAACGTTCCGGAGAGAAGCAAAATAACAAATGAATACATGCATACTTCACCGAGCATGAAGGACCAGTGATCAGGGAAGACTTTATTGAGTGACTTCTTAACCCAACCGGCTGCCCCTAATCGTTCATCAGCAAAATTGGCAACTTTTCCAATAGTTTTTTCTACAGGTGTCATTGTGAGTTACGCTCCCAGAAACTAGGTCCGACCGGTTCGCTAAATGCTGCACGGGCAATCAAATATCCTTCTGCATCGACTGTGATATCGAGTTGAGGCAGTGGGCGTGCGGCTGGCCCAAAAATAACTTTCGCACCACGGGGAACATCGAATGTTGACTGGTGGCACGGACATAACAAATGCTTAGTTTGCTGTTCATACAGAGCAACTGCGCATCCCATATGTGAACAAATCTTAGAAAAGGCGATGATTCCGTCATGAGTCATCGCTAGCTTTTCAGGGTTTAACTGAAAATCTTGTTCGCGCAATCTGATGAGCAGAACTGGATCTTTAGCAATATCACTTAGTGGTCGCTCATCTTCGTGCTCAACAGCGGGCAACACTTGAACAACAGCGCCAACTTCAAGATCCGAGGCCAGAATTGGGCGATTTCCTGGATCGGTCAGAAGGCGTGTGCCAGCTTTCCAGTTCGTCGTTTCTAGCTGCTTCTTTGGCAACGGTCCTAGATCGCGAAGGAGCAATACTGGAGGCAGGGCGAACAAACCAATTGCTGCGCCAAGAGATCTTTTAATCAATTTGCGGCGACCAAGACCGGCTGCTGCTGCACCAGTTTTAACTGTCTTAACAAATGCATCACGATCTTCATCACTCGAACGAAATTCGTGACGATGATTTACAACTTCAACATCTGACATCAAAGTCTTTGCCCAGTGAATGGCTGCCATCCCGAGGAAAAAGAGTGACATGGCCATACCGATACCAATGCCAAGCTGCTGAGCATTTTGGTTGCCCATTACTGGAATGAAAATAAAAACATCTTTCGTAACAAAAACATATGAGTAGATAAGTAAGAGGGAACCTAATCCCGAGAGTCCAAAGAGAATCGCAATTTGCTGTTCTGCTCGCTTTTCAGCTTTTGGATTAATATCAGTAGATCGAGGTGCGTGGGCAGGTGCAATCGAATCATCCATGGGAACCAATTCATTAGACACGTTTCGCCTACCTTGCTCTCGTAGTTAGCCAGACTGCAATACCAATCAGCAGCCCTATTCCTAGAATCCATGCCAAAAGGCCTTCCGTGACTGGCCCAATTCGCCCCATTGTCGCTCCACCTAGATTTGGTTCTGCTTCAGCAGATTTAATCCATTTAATAAGTGAAAGCTTTTCTGCTGGCGTAATTGTTTTATCACTAAATACCGGCATTGACTGCGGACCAGTTATCAATGCTTCATAGATGTACTTTGGTTCTACGCCCATAAGTGTTGGTGCATATTTACCTTGAGTAAGGGCTCCACCTTGGCCCGCAAAGTTGTGACACATTGCGCAGTTGTTGCGAAATAGTTCTCCACCTTGAGCCGTGTTGCCGTCGCGTTCATAATTTAAAACTGAATCATCTGGAATAGCAGGGCCAGGCGCAAGAGATGCAACGTATGCCGCTAAGGCCGCAGTTTGTTCGGCGTTGTAAACAGGCTTTTTACGCATAGCTTGTTGACTCATGTCGGCCATTGGCATGCGACCTGTTCCAACTTGGAAGTCAACTGACGCTGCGCCAACGCCTATAAGTGATGGCGCAATGGATCCACCTTCAGCGTTAAGTCCGTGACAAGAAGAGCAACCCTTAAGAAATATTTGTTTGCCTTCATCGATTGCTGCAGAGCGCGCAAATGTCGTTGGTGACTGTTTCACCGTAGCGCTGGCTACTGAAAATGTTGTACCAATCGCCAAAAGAGCGATAATAAGAAGGACTGGACCTGCCGCCTTATGTCTGCGGTAGCGTGATAAGCGTTTCACGAAATGTATGTACTCCCTTACTTAATCAGGTAAATAGCAGAGAAGAGGGCGATCCATACGACGTCAACAAAGTGCCAATAATACGAAACAACGATGGCAGTTGTTGCTTGCTGGTGTGTAAAGCGACGGGCTTTAGAAACGCGGATCATTACGACAAGAAAAGCAATAAGGCCACCAGTTACGTGTAAACCGTGGAAACCTGTAGCAATGAAAAATACAGAACCATATGCAGTTGATGAAAGAGTTAAGCCTTCCTGCACCAAAGAAGCATATTCAAATATTTGTCCGCCGATGAAGAATGCTCCCATTAAAAATGTTAAAGCAAACCATTCACGCATTCCCCATTTGTTCATTTGGATAATGGATCCGGTACGGCGATTCTGAAAACGCTCAGCAGCAAATACTCCGAACTGACACGTTACTGATGAAAGAACCAGCACCGTTGTGTTGAGTGCTGCAAAAGGAATGTTGAGAATATGGTTTGACTCTGCCCAAATAGTTGGACCCTGAACTGCGCGCGTTGTGAAGTAAATCGCAAAGAGTGCGGCAAAAAACATGAGTTCGCTAGAAAGCCACACGATTGTTCCAACAGCAACTGCATTGGGGCGGGTGATCTTGTGATGGGCCGATACGGATGCAGTTGACATGGAGGAGATTATTCCCGAAAACCACGCCTGAGTCTTACCCGAACCCCCTTTCATCCGGTTTATTACCTCTCATTAGGGGTGAAACAGGCCACATGGTTTGGGCGTCGAAAATCGAAGGCGTCAACGTCAGAAGACGCTTAGACTTATGGCCATGGCAAAGAAACAGATCGTCGTCTATGCAGATGATTCAACTATTCGCGAAGCCGTGATTAACGCCCTTGGTAGCCAAACGGCTAGCGATGTCGGTGAACACCAGATTCATGAGTTCGCAACCGGGGCTGCATTGCGAGGTTTTGTGGATTCCAAAGTCGCAATCGATCTATTCATTTTAGATGGTGAAGCTGTACCCGAAGGTGGACTGGGAATTGCTCGTCAATTAAAAGATGAAGTCTTTAACTGCCCGCCCGTCCTTGTGATCACAGGGCGAAAAGAAGATGCATGGCTGGCGGCATGGTCATTAGCCGAAGCATCAGTTGTTCATCCCATCGATCCATTTACCTTGGCCAAGAGCGCTGCTGAACTATTGCGCGGGACAAAGCTCGCCACAGTTTAAGTAGCAAATCATGTCGCAGACTCAGTGGGATCATTATTTTTCCACGCTAGAAGTTGGTCTAGATCTTCAACCGCAAGATGTTGCATGGTGCATGAAGCAGATTCTTGAAGGAAATGCCGATACTGAATTAATTAAGAAGTTCCTGATTGCCTTAAAAACAAAGGGGGAAACTTCTGAAGAAGTTGGTGCGCTAGTTGCCCAGATGTATGAGCATTCGGCGCCTATTTCAATTACTGAGCGTGCCGTTGACACTGTGGGAACTGGCGGCGATGGAGCACACACCATAAATATTTCAACAACTGCGGCGATTATTGCCGCAGCTGCCGGTGCTAAAGTTGTAAAGCATGGAAATCGCGCAGCTTCATCTAAATCAGGTGCTGCTGACTTATTGGAAGCACTAGGAATCGCGGTAACTCTGGATGGCAAGGGAGTAGAAACTACATTTCATGCTTTAGGAATTGGTTTCTGTTTCGCGCCTGTTTTTCACCCGGCAATGAAATTTGCTGCCCCAGCTCGCAAAGAGTTAGGCGTTCCCACTGTTTTTAATATCTTGGGTCCACTGGCAAATCCTGCAAGGCCAAAGGCTGCAGCTATCGGTGTAGCAAATGATCGAATGCACTTAGTCATGGCGCAAGTTCTCGCCGAAAAAGGTGTAGATGGTTTTGTTTTTCGTGGCGATGATGGACTTGATGAAATTACTTTGGCAACAACCACTTCTGTTTTAACAATTGGGAATGGCCAAATATCTAGCGATCTGCTGGACCCACTTGATTTCGGAATCAACCGTGCACCTATCTCGGCTTTAGTCGGGGGAGACTCAGTTGAAAATGCGCGCATCTCTACCGCAATTTTCGCCGGCGAAAAAGGTGCTCCACGTGATGCCGTTGTACTTAACGCCGCCGCCGCGATAGCTGCATATGAAGGTGCAATGGATATGTCGTTGCATGATCGAATTTCGGCGGGTATCGAAAAAGCAACACAGGCAATTGATAGTGGCGCTGCAACCGAACTAGTAGCCAAGTGGGCAGAACTTACCCAGAAACTAGCCTCTTCTTAACTTTTTTAAACTCGGGCAACGTGGTAATTCCAAATCCGCCTAACCTTTCAATGATTCCGTGCAATACGTCTACTGTGGCGCGCGCATCATCTAGTGCTCTGTGAGTAGGCGAAGTTGTTGCGCCAAAGAACTCGGCCAACGTAGCTAACTTGCAGTTAATAACGTCATCTTTTGTAAGAACATAGCGAGCGAGTCGGGCAGTGTCGGCAACATGATGATTGGGCCAGGGATACTGAAGGTGAACCGCGGCTGCCTTTAAAAAACCAATATCAAATGGCGCGTTGTGGGCAACTAGTACGTTCTCATTTTCTGGCCCAATGAATTCAATAAAAGAGGGAAAAATTTCTCCTATGCGAGGAGCGTCGAAAAGCATCTCATCGGTTATTCCGGTGAGCTGTGTGATGAAGGCAGAGATTGGGACACCAGGATTTACAAAGCTTTGAAACTCACCAATTATTTCTCCACCGCATACTTTGACAGCGCCGATTTCAGTAATACCTGCGCCAGTAGAAGGTGCAGCACCAGAGGTCTCAAGATCAACTACAACGAAAGTTGTTTGCGAAAGGTGCATAGCGGCAATGGTAAGTGATTGCACTGTCATTGACAGTCCGCGTATGGTTATCGGTATGGCAGTTGAGACAGCACCTCCAGGTTGGATGCAAGATTGGTCAGCGCAGGGTTCAGGCAAAAATGCTCGTATTGGAGTGTTACTAGTTCATGGATTTACTGGTGCCCCACCATCGATGCGTCCGTGGGGCGAGTTTCTCAATGGCAAGGGATATTCAGTGAGAGTCCCACTACTTCCGGGACATGGAACGAAGCCTGAAGATCTCAACAAAGTTAAGTGGCAAGAGTGGCCAGCAAAGGTTCAAGCAGAATTAGATATTCTCTACAAAACTTGCGACCACGTTTTTCTAGCAGGCTTGTCAATGGGCGGCGGAACAGCTCTTAATATTTCGCTTACCCACAATGACCGTTTGTCGGGAATTATTTTGGTAAACCCAATGATTCATGTGGCTTATATGCCGCATCAATTGGCTTATGTTATTTCAAATTTTCAAAAGCTCCGTTCAAGTGTCGGAAACGATATAAAACGTCCTGGGATTAGCGAGCACGGATATGACGCTCTTCCAACTCGCGGCGTATATGAACTTTTAAAAATGCTCAAGATCACTCGCAAAAATTTAGGTAAAATTACAGTGCCAGTGCAGTTATTTCATTCTGTGGAAGATCACACTTTGCCGGTTTCAAACACTGAAATTATTATGGCTGGCTTAGGGTCATCAAATAAATCACGAATCGAATTAGTTAATAGTTATCACGTTGCAACATTAGATTATGACCAGGAATTGATTTTTCAAAACTCGCTAACGTTTATCGAAGGGCTAACCCAACGCTCAAATTAAGGCTTTATTGTGAACCAGAGGAGTGCAAGTACGCAGATTGAAACTAACGAAATAATGAAAGCGTAAACACCGCGCATCCGAGAACTGGAGGCGAACTCACCCATGAGGCGTTCATCTTTAGATATGCCATACATAAATATTAAGAGCGGCAAAAGCAAAATAGCGTTAAGAATCTGAGTGAAGACTAAGACCTTAATAAGTGGCAGACCTGGTATCAGAATTAATCCAGCGGCAAGAACAGTCATCACACCAAAAGTTGCATAAAACAACGGCGCTTCTTTTGGTCCATCATCGAGTGCTGCTGGTTGCCCAGTTAAATCGCCAACCGAATAAGCCGTAGATAAAGGCAAGATAGAAGCTGCGAGTAAGGCCGCTCCAACTAAGCCAATTGCAAATAAAGCTTTAGCCATGGTGCCCGCTAATGGTTCTAGTGCGCGTGCAGCTTGCGCGGCATCGGTGATGTTTGTCTGGCCTTCCTTATTTAAGGTAGCAGCACACGTAATGATTACGAAGAAACCAATAATTCCTGTGAGCAATGATCCCGTCCACACATCAATACGCAGCAGTTTTAAATCATCTCGCGTTAAACGCTTATCAACCGCATATGACTGGATAAATGCCAGACCCCATGGCGCAAGAGTTGTACCTAAGGTAGCGGTTGCTAAGTAAATCGCATCATGGGTAAATGGCATGGAGGGAATGAGAACTCCGCGAGCTGCTTGGCCCCAATCAGGGTGTGCCATAAAGCCAGCGACTACATAAGAAATAAAGACTGCCGAAAGAAGGAAGAAAACCTTTTCAACATTGGCAAAGGATCCGCGAAGTACTAGAAATGAAACAACCAAAGCACCAGCAGGAACAGTTACAAATCGTGAAAAGCCAAAGAGTTCTCCGGCAACAGCGATTCCGGCAAATTCAGCAGTGAGTGTTCCAAAGTTTGCGATGATTAACGCACTGGCGCTGAGCGTTCCAGATCGGGCACCATATTTCTGGCGCACCAAACCAATAAGACCCTGGCGTGTTACAACACCAATGCGAGCCCCTAAATCTTGGAAAATAATTAACGCAATCGTTGAGATGACCAGAACCCACAACATTTGGTATCCAAATTTTGCACCAAGTTGTGAATAAGTAGTGATGCCTGCTGGATCATCATCGGAAAGTCCAGCAATAATTCCGGGACCCATAACCGAGAGAAGTGCGGCTAAACGAATTTTGCGTTGTGTTGTCATGAGAGAGCACCAGTTCCCTTAGACAAACCATGTTGTTCTTCAGGCTTTAGCGCATCAACTAAATCATCGGCCAAGATACGTCCAACTGGCTTACCTTTTTCATCTATAACAACGATTGAGGCTCCGCGGTTATTTGAAAACTCTTCGATTACTTCATCTAATGGTGAGTCAATTTGTACTGACGTTGGATAAGGAGGCCCGATCAAAGTACTTAATAAGGCATTTGATTTTGCAGCAACCAGCTCAATAATCGCGATGTGATCCATTAACTTACCCTTGGCATCAACAATGATTACGCCATCTGAAATATCGCGATCACGGTGTTCGACTAGTCGAGCTAACGCTTGTGCAACTGTGTCACTTTCCTGTGCAAAAACCATATGGCTAGTCATAATTCCGCCAGCCAAAGTTTCATCAAAAGCAATCAATTGTCGCAACTGCTTTGCCATCTTTGAATCCATTGCTTTCAAAATATCTTCTCGGTGTTCATCATCTAAATCACGCAAAACCTCGGCTGACTCATCTGGTTCCATTCGGCTAAGAAGTTCGGCTGCGCGGCCTTCGCTTAAACCGCGAAGTAAACCTTGCAACTCTTCATCTTCCATTTCTTCCAGTGCATCAGCTGCTAATTCTGGGTCCAACATTTCGATGAGTGCATTTTGTTCACGACCAGCTAGGTCTTCAATTAAATCGGCTAGGTCAGCTGGGCGAAGTTGGGAGAGCGCAGTCTTTGAACCTGAAGTTTTAACTACACCTGAAGTATCGGCCAGGGATGCAACAGTTGCCCAGTCTAAAACATGTTGGGGGGTAGCTCTGCGACCAAGGGCGCCCGGAAAGATACGGCGCAGAAACGTTACGAAGGAAATATCTACGCCAACAACCCGAATCTCTTTATCAAGAGGCGCTAGATATAAATCGGATGAACGCACAACGCGCAGCCCATTCACATCAACAATCTGATGATCAAGTACATCGGCATCTAGCAGTGACTCATCGCTGCGGCGTTTGTAATCAGTTAAGTTGATAGTTGTAGAAGAGAGTTGGATTTCATTGCGGTTCAGTTTGGCAATACGAGCCCCGTCAATAAAGGATTTGCGCAGACCAACTTTTACAATTAATCCCGAAACTGGGGGATAAGCATCTTGTCCGTGTCTAACGACGACATCAACTAAACGCCCGATTTCGCGGCCATCTTCATTGCGGACCGGACAACCCAATAATCCAGCAAGTGATACAAGTGAGTCACGAATACTTTTGCGAGCCAAAACTAAATCGCGCCGACCTACGGCACGTTCGACCGTATTAACCACACGGGCAATAGGTTTTTTAGTTGGCGCTTTCATGGGTGAAATTGTATCGGCTGAATATGAGCGCGCTCCGATAGTTTTCTCTGCGCCTTGATGAACTTACTAAAGTGGACCGTACTGGGATCGAACCAGTGACCCCCACAATGTCAATGTGGTGCTCTACCGCTGAGCCAACGATCCTTGCTTGAGTGAGGAATCATACCTCACGAATTTACGGCCGCAATTAGCGGTTGTAGTCATCCTCAATACGCTCAATATCGTCTTCGCCAAAGTATGAGCCGCTTTGCACCTCAATAAAAACAACTGGCTCCAAGCCAATATTTGCTAATCGATGTAGATCACCTTTAGCGATATCAATTGAGTCACCAGCTGCCATTTCAATGTCAACGCCATTGTGAGTTACTTTTGCTTGACCACTGACGATGAACCAATGTTCTGCACGATGTTGGTGGCGTTGATAGGAAAAGCGAGCACCAGCATTAACGATTATTCGCTTTACTTTGTGATCTGAGCTTTCTGACAAAATTTCATAGCGACCCCACGGTCTGATGTCATCGCCCATGAACTCTTCCTTTAACTCGTTTTTCTAATGGAGGTCGGAACGGGATTTGAACCCGTGTAGAGGGATTTGCAGTCCCTTGCCTCGCCTCTCGGCCATCCGACCAAAAACTAACGCCGTCCATTTTTTACGTGAACGGCGATAAGTTTTGAGAGCGGACGACCGGGTTCGAACCGGCGACCTGAACCTTGGCAAGGTTCCGCGCTACCAACTGCGCTACGTCCGCGAGGAGGTGAAATCTATCGTAGGTGGGGCCATTGCGCCAAAGTGGGAATTCAATGGATACCGTTACCTTGTGAGTTCATCGCCCAATGCGCCTATTTTTTGGATGAATGGGCGGTTGGCAACTGGCCTATCGCAGGTCTCAGATGATCCTTCGTGTTTAGCCGATGGAGGATTCTGGGCAGTCTCAACAACATTTGAAGGCGATTTTCAAGCATTCAAGTTTGATGACGTAAGTGCTGCAGAATTTCCGAAAACATCGTGGGAAAAAATTGATGGAACATGGACTACTAGTGCAAACGAGAATGAATATGTTTCCTATGTGCAACGTATCCAAGAGTTGATTGCACAAGGGTGGGTATATCAAGTAAATGCTTGCAGAGAAATTTCCATTGACACTGAGACAGAAAATTTACGTGGATTATTCAGCGCCTTGTTAGAGGGAAATCCAGCGCCATGGGCCTCATACCTTGAAGCCCCAGGTATCAATATCGCCTCGGCTTCACCAGAACTGTTCCTAAAACGAGAGGGAAATCGAGTACGCACATCGCCTATTAAGGGAACCGCGCCAGTTGGGACTAAGGATTTCGGTGTTAAAGATAGGGCCGAAAACATCATGATCGTTGATCTGATGAGAAATGATTTAGGACAAATTTGCAAAAGTGGAACGGTATCGGTACCGAGATTACTTTCAACCGAAGCTCATCCTGGTTTAGTGCATTTAGTCTCTGATATTGAAGGTGAGTTAGCGAAAGACACAACATGGTCACAGATTTTCACATTGCTGAGTCCGCCAGGTTCAATAAGTGGAGCGCCGAAATCATCTGCAGTTTCAGTAATTAAGGAAAATGAAGGAAATCGTGGGCCGTATTGTGGAGTTTTGGGTTGGGTGCAAGGAGATACTTGCGAACTATCAGTTGCTATTCGCATTTTCTTCAAAGATGACAAGTTGCGTTTTGGAACGGGTGCTGGAATAACGTGGGCTAGTGATCCTGCGGCTGAATGGGAAGAGACGCAACTTAAAGCCAGACGCCTAGTCTCACTTGCCGGCGGTGTTTTATGAAAGTGATTTATAACGGGCATCTGCAGGGCATAAGCCACGTACCGGCAACTATTTCAGGTTGGCTAGATGGTGAAGGAATTTTCGAGACTATAAAGACCGTCGGAAATCGCGCATTTTCACTAGATCGACATATTGCGCGAGCACATAGGAGTGCGCAAGAACTTGGAATAACGATTCCACTTACTGCTGAAATTTCACAGGGAGTGGTTGAGCTTTTTGCCGCAGTCCCGCAGGGTTTAGGAATGCTACGAATTAGTTTCGACAATCAATCGAACTGGCTTGCAGTACATATGCCGTATACAGAACAATCTAAGAGTTGTGATATTCGCATTCATCCCAAGCCAGTCGTAGGCAATGTTCACAAAAGATTTCCATATAGCGATCGCCTAGAGATTCTTGAGCAGGCTCAGCTTGCTGATTTTGACGATGCAATCACAATCAATCCTGAAGGCAACATCTGTGAAGGGTCGGTCACGAATTTCATCGCTTGTATTGATGGAGTTTGGGTAACGCCGCCAACTTCTGATTGTGTGTTGCCAGGAATTATTCGCGAAATATTGATTGAAAACAACCTAGTTGCCCTTGAGAGCATCCCGGCAGATCGGGTTTCTCAAATCACTTCAGCTTTTTTCATAAGTAGTTTGCGTTTATCTCATGCGATTTCTTCCATCGATTCAAGGCCGTTGCATCTTTCACACGCGTTCGGAGAAGAAATTGCGGCATTGGCACATAAGTATTCGGTAGGCTAGCCACATGATTCAGGTAACCGTTGATGGCGCTTCGCGCTCTATAGAGGCAGATCAACGCCCTACTCACTTATTTGCTGACAATAAAGATGTAGTTGTTTGTCGAATTAATGGCGTACTCAAAGATTTATGGACCGATCTTAAAGAGGGCGATGTAATCGAGTCAGTCTTAATCAACTCACCTGACGGGCTCTTTGTGCTTCGACACTCGACTGCGCATGTAATGGCGCAAGCGGTGCAGGAAGTTTATGCGGATACAAAACTTGGAATTGGCCCACCGATAAAAGATGGTTTTTACTACGATTTTGATCCAAAGGTTCCTTTTAATCCAGATGACTTAATCAAGATTGAAAGTGCAATGCGCAAGATTGTTAAAGATGGCCAACGTTTTCGTCGTCGCGTTGTTAGCGAATCGCAAGCCTTGGCAGAACTTACACACGAGCCATATAAATGTGAACTCATTGGCATTAAAGGTCCAGCAGGTGAAGAAGCAAGTGTGGAAGTTGGGGGAGCAGAGCTCACTATCTATGACAACTTAGGCCGTGATGGAAATCCTGTATGGAGCGATCTCTGTCGAGGTCCACATCTGCCGTCAACAAAAATGATCCCTGCATTTAAATTAATGCGAAGCGCGGCGGCGTATTGGCGCGGATCTGAAAAAAATCCGATGCTGCAACGAATTTATGGCACAGCGTGGCCTTCGCAAGATGAACTCAATGCCCACCTTGAACTTTTAGCCGAGGCTGAAAAACGCGACCATCGTCGATTAGGAACTGAACTCGATCTTTTCTCATTTCCTGAAGAGATTGGTTCTGGTCTTGCAGTGTTTCACCCTAAGGGGGGAATCATTCGCCGGGCGATGGAAGATTATTCGCGCAAGCGCCATGAAGAAGAAGATTATGAATTTGTTTATTCGCCTCATTTAACCAAGGCAGCGCTGTTTGAAAAATCTGGTCACTTGGATTGGTATTCCGAAGGAATGTATCCACCAATGATTATGGATGAAGAACTCCACGCTGATGGAACCATCAAGAAACCTGGCCAGCAGTACTACATGAAGCCAATGAACTGCCCCTTCCACAACTTAATTTTCCAAGCCCGTCAACGCTCTTATCGCGAGCTCCCACTTCGCTTATTCGAATTTGGCACGGTCTATCGCTATGAAAAATCAGGCGTACTTCACGGCATAACCCGTGCACGAGGCTTCACGCAAGATGATGCGCATATCTATTGCACAAAAGAGCAGATGGCCGATGAGTTGGATTCATTATTAACATTCGTTCTCAATTTGCTGCGTGACTATGGTCTTAACGATTTCTACCTCGAACTTTCCACAAAAAACCCTGAAAAGTTTGTGGGAGAAGACGCAGATTGGGAAGAAGCAACCGAGACTTTACGTAAGGCGGCCGTCGCACAGAACCTAGAACTTGTTCTAGACGATGGTGGCGCAGCTTTTTATGGTCCAAAAATTTCAGTACAAGCTAAAGATGCAATTGGGCGCACGTGGCAGATGTCAACGATTCAAGTTGATTTCCAACTGCCACAACGATTTGAACTTGAGTATTCAGCAGCTGATGGTTCACGCCAACGTCCTGTGATGATTCACCGAGCATTGTTTGGATCTATTGAACGTTTCTTTGGTGTTCTCACTGAACACTATTCAGGCGCGTTCCCACCATGGCTTGCACCAGTTCAGGCAGTTGGTATTCCAGTGGCTGAAGCTTTTGCCGATTATTTAGCCGATGTTATTAAGCAGATGAAGAAGGCTGGAATCCGCGCCGAGCTAGATGCTTCTGATGATCGTATGCAGAAAAAGGTACGAAACGCTCAGATGCAGAAGGTTCCATTTATGGTTATTGCTGGTGAGGAAGATATGGCAGCCGGTGCTGTCTCATTCCGCTATCGCAACGGTGAACAGAAGAATGGAATTCCAATTGCGCAAGCGATTGCCGAAATTCAAAAAACTGTAGCTGAGCGCACCCAGGTTTAATCATGGATATTGATGGCGCAGGGATGCCTGATGGTTGGCAACGTTTGTGGGCCCCGCATCGTCTTGAGTATTTACGTGGTGAAAACCGACCATTGGAAGGCAACGAAGTCGAGTGTCCCTTTTGCAGAATTCCTACATTAAGTGATTCTCAAGGATTAATAGTTCACCGAGGCACCACGGCTTTTGTTGTGATGAATTTGTATCCATATAACCCGGGGCACTTGTTGGTATGCGCGTATCGCCATGTCGCTGATTTGACTGATTTAAGTGAAGACGAAAGAAATGAAATTTCTTCACTGAGTGCTCATGCTATGAAAACTATTCGCAAAGTTTCAGCACCAGCCGGTTTTAATTTAGGAATGAATCAAGGTGCGATATCTGGAGCAGGTGTTGCAGAGCATATACATCAGCACATTGTTCCTCGCTGGAGCGGTGACGCTAATTTCATGCCGATTATTGGCAAGACCAAAGTGTTGCCACAGTTACTGAATTTAACGCGAGATGAGATTGCTGCAGCTTGGTAGTTTTAGACGAGCTGCTCTAAATATTGCTTTATAACATCAAGCCCGATTCCATTTTCAAAGACTAAAGGGATGGCTGGAAAAAGTACGCCAGCTGCAAATGCACCTTCACCCATAGAGGTAGCGAGCTCTAAGTATTCATCGCGAAACTCTTGCACCAATGTTTCATGTTCTGGTTCGCATGGATTTTGGGTTGGAGGCGTTGTTGAATAATCAGTAATGACCATGTCAGAAAGTGAGATCAAAGCGCGCGGTGAACCGTCGTCATCATGTAAAACTAAGTAAGGAGTTGCCACCTGATCAAAAACACGGGTAGCTAACATAACCGCATCATCAAAATCTGCATTATTTCCATCTAAATGCGTTACAACAATCATGCGAGGAGTCAGAAATTCATCAAAAGATTGCCATTGATCAATGGTTGCTTGGTCGATCCCAGTGTTGGGATTAATTGCAAAGATTGCTAAGGAAACTTCACCAGATGCATTCTCGCCAATACTGGCCCCTAAGGCAGCAGCAACATCGGCCGGTGCCGCTGATGGGTGGCCAAAGACGCAAAGATTCAAGCCCAATGTGTGATTCTGCACTGGGTCAGCCTACGATGTGCAGTGATGTTAAGTCGTTCTTTGAAACCAGCGGTTACGAGATTAATAACACCCGTAGCCTCATTTGCGCTGCGAATCGGGATAACACCAAATGCAGTCACCTGGGTTGGGGCGATCGGAGTGATTACTTCAGCGCTCTATTTCTACCCGCGTGGAGATTTTTTTTACGGAACTGCGGTTATAGCAATATTTGCTCTAAGTGATCTCTTTGACGGAACGATGGCGCGAATTTCCAAAAAGGGTGCAAGCGTATGGGGAAGTTTTCTGGATTCCACAATAGATCGATTAACTGATTCCGCAATTTTATTGGGAATCAGTATTTATTTGATAGATCATGCCGATCGTCTCAGTTTTGTAGTAATCATCACCTTAGTCACAGGCATTCTAGTTCCTTATATCCGCGCCAAAGCTGAAAGTTATTCTGTAACGTGTAGTGGAGGAATAGCAGAGCGCACCGAGAGATTAATTATGGCAATGTCAGCAATAGCATTAGATGGACTTGGCATCCCATATGTATTAGCTATTGGAATGTGGTTGCTTGCAGTACTTGGCGCTATAACAGTTGTTCAACGTATGTTAATTGTGCGTAAGGCCTTTTTGCAGTGATCGAGAATTTTACTGCCTGGGGATATTTCGCTGCATGGCGAGTTCTTCGCTGGCTACCTGAAACCTTTGTGTATTCAAAGGCCAATAATGTCGCTGACTATCTCGTTAAAAAGAACGGTAAGAGCGTTGCTCGGTTGCGTTCAAATTTGGCGCGAACTTCACCGAACATCACAGAATTAGATTTAGACCTACTTGCTTACCGAGGAATGCGATCGGCGCTTCGATATTGGTGTGACGTCTTTAGATTTCCCGATTGGTCAAAAGAGCGGATTCTTAGCACCGTCACTGTCAATGATGAAAGTATTTTGATGGACGCAGTTGCTGCCGGAAACGGGGCGATTGTGACGCTACCTCACTGTGGCAATTATGATCATGCAGCGGCATATTTTTGCGCTAGAGGAGCAAGAATTGTCACCGTTGCTGAGCATTTAAAACCAGAAAAGCTATTCAAAAAATTTATGCAATATCGTGAGGATTTTGGCATGGAATCTCTTCCGCTAGACGGTCGAGTTATTCCCACGTTGATGCAACGTATTCGAAGCGGAAGCGTTATCGCACTTGCCGCGGATCGTGATCTTTCTAAATCGGGAATCGATGTGAATTTCTTCGGTGGCCCAGCAAGGATGCCAGCTGGTCCTGCGCTACTTGCCATTCGCACGGGAGCCCCACTGATTAGTGCCTATATTTCCTACACCGATGCGGGAATACATATTGATTTAACAGTTATCGAAATTCCAACACAAGGAAGTGAAAGCGAACGTGTCGCCGCAGTTGTTCAGAAAAGTGCAGATTTGTTTGCCCAAGGCATTTCGAAATATCCACAAGATTGGCACATGATGCAGCGCATTTGGATTGATGGCGATTTTAAGGATCGTCAATAATGCTGACTAAGAAGTTAAAAATCGGAATCGTTTGTCCGTATGGTTGGGATACGCCAGGTGGCGTGCAAAACCATGTTCGTGATTTAGCAGAATTCTTGATTGCATCTGGCCATAGCGTCTCTGTGCTTGCTCCAGCAATCAATGAAGAGAAATTACCAAACTATGTTGTCAGTGCAGGAAAGCCAATTTCTATTCCGTATAACGGGGCAGTTGCACGAGTTCTCTTTGGTCCTATTGCTTATGCCAGAGTGCGCCAGTGGATTGCAAGTGGAGATTTTGATTTGCTCCACTTACACGAACCCGCTATTCCATCTATTTCCCTATTAGCGTGTTGGGCCGCTGAAGGTCCTATGGTTGGGACTTTTCATGCCGCAGCAAAACGCCAAAAAGTAATCTTTGCAATTGGGCCAATTTTAGAGCCGGCAATTGAAAAACTTTCAGCGCGAATTGCAGTTTCTGAGGCGGCACGCCTAACACTTACTGATCACCTCGAGACAGATGCCGTGGTGATTCCTAATGGAATTTATGCAAAAAGGTATGCAGATGGAACTGCACAGGAAAAATGGTCTGGCAATACCATCGGTTTCATTGGTCGATTTGAAGAACCGCGTAAGGGGCTACAAGTTCTTGTAGATGCACTGCCCATAATTGCTCGATTTGCACCTGATGTGAAAGTTTTTGTTGCAGGTCCCGGAGATTCTAAAGATTTCGAAAAAGAGATTGACCCCCAGCTTCGCGATCGTTTCGAATTTCTAGGCAAGATTTCCGAACAAGAAAAGGCTGATTTCATGTCTTCCGTTTCTCTCTATGTTGCACCAAATACTGGTGGAGAGTCATTCGGAATTATTTTGGCAGAAGCCCTCGCTGGCGGCGCATGTGTTGTGGCTAGCGATATTCCCGCTTTTGATTCACTTCTAGGCGGGGGAGAATTCGGAGCATTGTTTGAATCTGAAAACTCCACGGAATTAGCCAAAGTAGTTATCGATCTATTGCGTGATGACAAGAAACGGAAAGAGCTATCTATCGCCGGCAAAATTCGATCTCAATTATTTGATTGGGATGTTGTTGCCCAGCAAATCTTTTCGATTTATGAGATGGCTATTGTTGGTGGGCAAGGTGTTTCACTTAGCTCTGACGGGCGCGCTTGGGGCCGGTTCATTTCACGCGACGAGGAGAAGAAATGAGAACCTGGATAAGCATTGGTTTCCTATTGCTTATAGGCATTTGGTATCTCTCTTTTTCAGCAACTCGTTTGGACCGATTACATCATCGTGTTGAAACAAGTTGGGCAAATTTGGACGTGTTATTGCAAAAGCGCGCCGCCATTGCACTTGAAATAGCCCATAGCGATTTAGCCGATCCTGCCACCTCGATGTTATTAACCGGTGCGGCTTATCAAGCAAGAGATGCCGAAGTTAAAAACCGTTCGATGGCCGAAAGTGGACTATCGGGTGCACTCGGTTTATTGATTGCAGATGGGTTACCCCATGCAAGCGCGCCAGAGCAAGCGCTACTTCAAGAACTCTCGGTTTTAACTTCAAAAATTCGAATCGCGATTTCGATACACACAGATGCCGTTTCATCTACACAAATGGTGCGTCGTAAATTTTTTGTGAGAATGTTTAGATTGGCAGGTACGGCACCACTTCCAGTTACTTATGAGTTTGAATCTGATGCTCTTTAAGCGCATATCGCTATTTATTGCATCTCTATTGCTGCTGACTGGATGCGCATCAGTCACGCACTTGATTCCCAAAAGCGTGCAACATAACGTTCTAAGCGGACGCGAAGGAGCAAATGGCCCAATGCTTGCGGTGAAAATCGATGACACAAACCAAGCCCATCCTCAAATTGGTTTAGAAGATGCCGATGTTGTCTATATTGAACAGGTAGAGGGAGGATTAACCAGACTCGCAGCGATTTTCTCATCCACAATTCCCGAACGAGTAGGCCCAGTCCGCAGTGCGCGTATTTCAGATATCGATATCTTGCACCAGTATGGACGAGTTGCATTTGCTTACAGCGGCGCACAAAAGAAACTACTTCCAGTAATTGAATCAGCAAACCTACAAAATATGGGCGCTCAGTCTCAACCTCCAAGTATTTATACGACCGATCCCAATCGAATTGCTCCAGTTGCGATGGTACTTCGCGCAGATCTACTTATGGAAAAAATCGCTGAAAAGAAATACCAAATAACTTCAGCCAATAACGTCGGATGGAGTTTTGGGGAAGCGCCGCAAGGTGGTAAACCAACACAATCGGTACTCATACGTTGGCCCGCAGCTAGGTATCGGGCAACATGGTCCCAAAAGGAAAAGCGTTGGCTCTTGGAACATAATGCATCGATTGATGTATCAGAGTCTGGAAAAACTTTAGGTCCTACGACTTTGGTTATTCAGATGGTTGCAATTACACCTTCTGAATATCATGACAAAGTTGGGGGAATTACTCCGTTTTCACAAACGGTCGGTAGCGGTCATGGATACATATTGCGCGATGGAAAAACATTTGCGGCATTGTGGAACCGAGCATCGGCCGAGGTCGGAACTACATGGACGTCTGAAGATGGGAGTGAGATTAAATTTGCAGCTGGCCAGGTTTGGGTAGCATTGACCGATACCGAGCCTGATTTCACCTATGTAACTGCGAGCGCGGACTCTACAAAGACAAAGTAGGATGTACCCCTACATCAGCGAAGGCGAGTAAATAGGCAATGTCAGAAGTAAAAGGCACGGGCAGAGTTAAGCGCGGTATGGCAGAAATGCTTAAGGGTGGCGTCATCATGGATGTCGTTAACGCCGAACAAGCAAAGATCGCCGAAGATGCTGGCGCAGTTGCCGTAATGGCACTTGAGCGCGTACCCGCAGATATCCGTGCACAAGGCGGAGTTGCTCGTATGTCTGATCCTGACATGATTGAAAAAATCCAAGCTGCAGTTTCAATCCCAGTTATGGCTAAAGCTCGTATCGGCCATTTTGTTGAGGCACAAGTTTTGCAATCACTCAATGTTGATTACATCGACGAATCAGAAGTCTTAACTCCAGCTGATTATGAGAACCACATTGATAAGTGGGATTTCACTATTCCTTTCGTTTGTGGTGCAACAAATCTTGGCGAAGCTTTGCGTCGCATCAATGAAGGTGCAGCAATGATTCGTTCTAAGGGTGAAGCCGGCACCGGTGATGTTTCTAATGCAATGCAACACATGCGAAAGATTGGTGGAGAAATCCGTCGACTTTCTTCAATGCGAGAAGACGAACTCTATGTTGCCGCTAAAGAACTACAGGCCCCATATGAATTAGTTAAAGAAGTTGCTCAAACTGGAAAACTTCCGGTTGTTCTATTTACCGCCGGAGGAATTGCAACTCCAGCAGATGCAGCGCTCATGATGGCAATGGGCGCCGACGGAGTATTCATCGGTTCTGGAATATTCAAATCTGGAAATCCAGCCCAGCGTGCTGCGGCTTGCGTTAAGGCCACAACGTTTTGGAATGATGCAAAGGTTGTTGCCGATGCATCTCGCGGCTTGGGTGAAGCGATGGTTGGTATTAACGTTGCAGATCTTCCAGCACCTCATCGTCTTGCCGATCGCGGTTGGTAGTTTCGATAACCTCATGAAGGTCGGAGTTCTCGCGCTCCAGGGTGATGTGCGCGAACATGTCAGCGCATTGATTGCATGCGGGATTAATCCTGTCCACGTTCGTCGCCCTAGTGAATTAGTAGAAGTCGATGCCCTGATTTTACCTGGGGGAGAATCAACAACCATCGCTCAGTTGGCAGAGATTTTTGGTCTGCTAGATCCAATCAAATCTCGTATTGCCGCTGGCATGCCGGTGTATGGATCGTGCGCGGGGATGATTTTGTTAGCTGATTCGATTCTTGATGCTAAGGACGGTCAAAAAACTTTTGGTGGTTTAGACATCACTGTGCGCAGAAATGCATTTGGACGCCAAGTGGATTCTTTTGAATCCGACATTACATTTGATGATGGTTGCCCCGATTTAATTAAGGCCGTATTTATTCGTGCGCCATGGGTAGAAAATATAGGCCCCGGCGTAAAAGTACTTGCTTCGGTTGATTCGCACCCGGTCGCAGTCCGTTCGGCGCACCTATTAGCGACTTCTTTTCATCCTGAACTAACTGGCGATCACCGAATTCACCGCTACTTTATTGAGGAAGTGGCAAAGCCTGCATTAGAGAAGGTAAAGTAAGTTCATACTGAGCGTTTAGATTGAAGGTGTAAGCCATGTCCGGCCATTCCAAGTGGGCAACGACCAAACACAAGAAGGCGATTATCGATAGTCGCCGTGCCAAGGTTTTCGCAAAGCAGATTCGCGCAATTGAAGTTGCAGCACGCAATGGTGGAGCCGATATGGAAGGCAATCCAACGCTTTTCGATGCAGTAACAAAGGCAAAGAAATCTTCAATGCCGGCAGATAATATTGATCGAGCAATCAAGCGCGGAGCAGGCCTAGAAGCTGGCGCCAAAGACTGGATAACAATCATGTATGAGGGTTATGGCCCAAGCGGCGTAGCCATCATGATCGAATGTTTATCTGATAACCGAAATCGATCCGCATCTGAAATAAAAGTTGCGGTGACTCGTAACGGTGGATCAATGGCTGATCTTGGTTCTGTTTCTTATTTGTTTAACCGCAAGGGTGTCATTATCGTCAACAAAGTGGATGGATTAACTGAAGATAAGGTTTTAGAAGCCGTTCTAGATGCAGGTGCTGATGAAGTAAATGACCTAGGTGAATCTTTCGAAGTAGTCTGCGAGCCAGTTGATTTAGTACAAGTTCGAACAGCGCTCCAGAACGTGGGAATTGATTATGAATCGGCAGATTCTTCATTCTTGCCATCTATGTCTATTCCACTAGATGCAGAGGGTGCCAAGAAGGTATTTGAACTCATCGATGCAATCGAAGAGCTCGATGACGTGCAAAATGTCTATAGTAATTTTGATGTTTCAGATGAGGTTATGGCGAGCCTGGAATAGCTTCTTCACTGTTAAGGCCTAGGCTAGAAACTTGTACGTAAGTAAAGGAATAGGTGGCCAACGATGCGTGTACTAGGTATTGACCCTGGTCTAACGCGCTGCGGTATTGGAATCGTTGAGGGCGCAGCTGGTTCACCGTTAAAGATGGTGGGCGTCGGAGTTGTAATGACTCCTACGGATATGGCACTTGAGCATCGCCTACTTGAATTAGATAAAGGTTTAAATGAATGGATCGCACTTTTTAATCCGGACGTAATCGCAGTTGAGCGAGTATTTGCACAACACAATGTCAGAACGGTTATGGGCACTGGCCAAGCTGCTGGTATTGCATTACTCATTGCAGCTAAAGCTGGAATTCCTGTCATAATGCACACTCCAAGTGAAGTTAAAGCCGCAGTCTCTGGTTCAGGCCGAGCAAACAAGGCACAGGTAGCCCAGATGGTTCAAAAGATTCTTAATCTTGAAACAGTTCCAAAGCCTGTTGATGCCACCGATGCTTTAGCACTAGCTATTTGTAATATTTGGCGCGGTGGTTCCACCGCCAGAATTAATCAAGCTATGGAAGCGGAAAAGTCACGATTACGAAAACTGCGTGGCTAAATGATTTCTACTCTTACGGGTACGATTCGCTCACTCTCAACTGAAAAATTGATTATTGAAGTTGGAGGAGTTGGGTTAAGTGTTTTGATTAATCCTCAAACAAGTGCAAGCGTTGCGTTGGGTTCGCAATCAACTTTCTATACTTCATTAATTGTGCGCGAAGACTCTTTAACCCTTTTCGGTTTTCTAACTGAAGAAGTGCGCAATCTTTTTGAACTCGTGCAAACTGTTTCAGGCGTAGGTCCCAAAGTTGCACTTTCAATTATGGGAGCCCTAACTCCAGAGGATCTAGCCCGAGCAATTTCGCAAGAGGACACAACAGCAATAGAGCGCGTTCCAGGCATTGGGAAAAAGGGTGCGCAGCGCATGATTTTGGAGTTGAAAGGCAAACTCAGCGATCTATCCAGTGGTGGAACCTATAAGGGTCATCAACCACCGTGGCGTGAACAACTTACAAGCGCACTTGTCTCTCTTGGCTTTTCTCCCAAGGAATCCGATACGGCAATTAGTTATGTAGTAAATGATTTGCACTCAAATGATGCTGATCCGTCAACAATGGATTTAAGTGAACTGCTCAAGTTGGCGCTAGCTAGTGGAAAGAGTTCCCGTGGCTGATAATCCAGAGCGCTTAGTGACATCACATATTGAAGGGGAAGAATCTGCATTAGAGCAGGCGCTTCGACCTAAAACTCTCAAAGACTTTATTGGCCAACACCGTGTGCGCGAGCAGATTGATGTCCTGCTCACAGCAGCACGCCATCGCAAAACACCAGCGGATCACATTTTGCTTTCAGGTCCACCAGGTTTAGGTAAAACAACGTTGGCCTTAATTTTGGCCAGCGAGATGCAGGCTCCAATTCGCATCACTAGCGGTCCGGCAATTACACATGCAGGCGACTTAGCAGCAATTCTTTCATCGTTAGTTGAGGGTGAAATTCTGTTTCTAGATGAGATTCATCGCTTGCCGCGTCCGGCAGAAGAACTTCTCTATCTGGCAATGGAGGATTTTCGAGTCGACATCGTTGTTGGAAAGGGTCCGGGTGCTACTGCAATTCCACTTCAGCTCCCACATTTCACATTAGTCGGTGCAACTACTCGGGCCGGTTTATTGCCCAGTCCGTTGCGTGATCGATTTGGGTTTACTGCGCATTTGGATTTCTATGATGATGCAGAGTTAGCGCAAGTGATTACTCGAAGCGCCCAGTTGTTAGAAATAGATATTCATAAAGATGCCATTGTTGAAGTCTCAGGCAGATCTCGCGGAACTCCTCGTATTGCAAATCGACTCCTGCGGCGAGTTCGAGATTATGGACAAGTGCATGGAGCAACATCGATTTCACTAGCCGATGCTCGAGCTGCATTAGAGATGTATGAAGTTGATCAAATGGGATTAGATCGTCTGGATAGGGGAGTTTTAACAGCCCTTGTTGAGCGTTTCAATGGAGGTCCGGTCGGTCTTTCAACGTTAGCTATTGCAGTGGGCGAAGAGATTGAAACAGTTGAAGCAGTTGCTGAACCATTTTTAGTTCGACATGGCCTCATGGCTAGAACTCCGCGTGGAAGAGTGGCAACTCCTGCGGGCTTTGCCCACATAGGACGAACACCACCTGCTCAATTGGGGACCCTTTTCGACACACCAGCACCTGACGCCTAGACTCTGCCTCTATGTCTACAACTACTAAACCAGTAAAGACGGCTGCACGCCCAGCGCGTTCCTTGGCAATCTTGGCCCTCGTGCTTATCGCACTCACAGGCCTTGTATTTGTTCAAAGCGCTACCGCAGTACGTCTAGGTCTTGATCTACGTGGTGGAACTTCAGTCACTCTTCAACCGCGCATTGCGCCGGGTGAAAGTGGAAAAGTTACTAACGAAGCGATCGACCAAGCAGTCTCCATTATCCGTCAACGTGTTAACTCACTCGGTGTTGCCGAATCAGAAGTTACAGCACAAGGAAGTGGAACGAATCGTCAAATTGTAATCTCTGTTCCTGGAGATACTGGACGTCGTGTAGTTGAACTTGTTGGTCAAACTGCCGAATTGCGATTCCGCCAAGTTTTAGCAACTGCTACATCAACTGGTGCTGCTGATCCCAATGCAACACCTGCGACCGGAGTATCTGCAGAATTAAATGCAAAGTTTGCAGCACTTGATTGTACAAAGCCTGAAAATCTACAAGGCTCTGGTGCTGATGCACCAACTGACACAATCGTTAGTTGTGATCGTGCCGGTGGAAACAAATATATTTTGGCACCGGCAGAAGTTTTAGGTCGTCAGGTTTCAAAAGCTACTTCAGCTATTGATACTCAAGGCGGTAGTGCTTGGTATGTAAGTCTGACGTTTAACGGCGAAGGTACAAAGGCATTCGGCGCACTTACTTCACGCGTAACTACTTTAGCAGCACCGCTCAACCAGGTAGCTATTGTCCTTGATGGTTTAGTTGTCTCGGCTCCACGTATTACTGAAGCAATTCCATCTGGAAATGCTCAGATTACTGGAAGCTTTACACAGTTAGAGGCACAAGACCTATCTAACGTTCTAAAATACGGCGCGCTACCACTTGCATTTGATCGTGGTGAAGTTCAGCAAGTTTCTCCAACACTTGGTGCTGACCAACTTAATGCCGGTCTCTTGGCTGGTGGAATTGGTCTTGGACTAGTTCTTCTTTATTCACTTCTGTACTACCGTGGTTTGGGTCTGGTAACTGTCGGTTCACTAGCAGTTGCAGGTTCACTTGTTTACTTACTCTTCTTGCTACTTGGTAAGTGGATTGGCTTTACTTTGACACTTGCAGGTATTGCCGGCGCAATTGTCGCCATCGGTGTTACTGCTGACTCATTTATTATTTACTTCGAGCGTATTCGAGATGAAATTCGCGAAGGTCGTTCACTGCGCACAGCAGTTGAAACTGGCTGGACCCGTGCACGTCGCACGATTTTAGTTGCCGACTTTGTTTCGATAATTGCAGCAGTTCTGCTGTATTTCTTTGCAGTAGGTGGCGTTCGCGGATTCGCGTTCACACTAGGTTTAACAACGCTTATCGACTTGATCGTTGTCTTTGTTTTCACAAAGCCAATCGTGACAATTCTTTCAAAGGTTAACTTCTTTGCATCAGGTCATCCATTGTCAGGTCTATCAGCAAAGAGCACTGGAACACTGCCAGTTGCAAAGGAGGCATAAGCAATGTCAAAGATTTCAGGTCTAGGTGGCCGCCTTTATCGCGGTGAAACTTCTATTGAGATTATCGGTCGTCGTCGACGTTGGTATGCAATCTCAGCAATCTTTATCATGCTCTCTATTGCTGCGTTAAGCATGCAAGGTCTGCATTTAGGAATTGAATTTAAGGGTGGTTCCTCATTTACTGTAACTAAAGTAGGAGCAAAAGTTGATGATGCTCGTGCTGCCGTTGCGACAGTTGGAATCCCTGGAGAATCAATCATCCAAACTATTGGTAATGACAAGATTCGCGTTCAAACTGGCGCACTAGACACCGTACAAAATAACGCCGTCCAGGATGCGCTTGCCGCAAAATTTTCAGTACCTGTTGAATCTATCGATACTCAAATCGTCGGACCTTCATGGGGTAAGGAAATTACCCGCAAAGCTCTTTATGGACTCTTCGGATTCCTTATCTGCGTAATGCTTTATCTGGCAATGGCTTTTGAACCCAAGATGGCTGTCGCTGCAATCGCAGCAGTTGTCCACGATGTTTTCATTACTGTTGGAATTTACGCACTTGTTGGCTTTGATGTAACGCCAGCTACAGTTATTGGTTTCTTAACAATTCTTGGCTATTCCCTCTATGACACCGTGGTTGTTTTCGACAAGATTCGCGAAAACACACGAACAATTACCGCAAGTTCTAAGAGCACCTATTCACAAGCAACAAACTTGGCTGTTAACCAGACACTTGTGCGTTCAATGAACACTTCTTTGATTGCGCTCTTGCCAGTAGGTTCAATTCTCTTTGTAGGTGCCGGATTACTTGGCGCTGGAACTCTTAAGGATCTTTCACTAGCCCTATTCATTGGTTTAGCTGTTGGAACTTACTCATCAATCTTCATCGCACCTCCTGTGCTTGCGCAATTGCGCGAGAAGGAACCAGCAATGAGAGCTCTAGCTAAGCGAGTCAATGGTCGAACCGGTCCAGTTGGAACGGCTGCACCCGTCCCATCAGTAGTAGGGGATCGTCGCGGACCGCGCAATCAACCAAAGCGTAAACATCGCAAATAGCGGTACCTAAATGGATACTTTGATTGCACCAGTAATAAGTGCGCTCAAAGAACACCATGCAACGAATACCTTCGAGGACGTTGAACGCGCATTTCTCGTAGCCGAAAAGGCGCATGATGGGCAACTGCGTAAATCAGGTGATCGTTACATAACGCATCCAGTTGCTGTTGCAAATATTCTGGCGAATCTTGGCCTCAATTCTGAAACTATTATCGCTGCCCTTTTGCATGACACCGTTGAAGATACGGCATATTCCCTAAAAGAACTGCAAAGTGACTTTGGCGATGAGATAGCAGGATTAGTCGATGGCGTGACGAAGTTAGACAAATTAACTTACGGACCAACGGCAGAAGCCGAAACTGTTCGGAAGATGGTTGTGGCAATGTCTCGGGATATTCGAGTGCTCGTTATCAAATTAGCGGATCGATTGCACAATGCCCGCACATGGAAGCATGTATCAAGTGAAAGTGCTGAACGTAAAGCTCGTGAGACTCTAGATATTTATGCCCCACTTGCACACCGCTTAGGTATGAATGCGATTAAGTGGGAGTTAGAGGATCTATCTTTTGAAGTTTTAGAGCCTAAGAAGTTTGAAGAGATTGCGCGCCTCGTCGCCGAACGCTCACCATCTCGAGACGCATTAACCCATGATGTTATCGAGATTGTTACTACTGATTTGGCCGCTGATGGAATACAAGCAACTGTTACTGGCCGCAAAAAGCATTTCTTTTCGGTCTACCAAAAGATGGTTCTGCGCGGTCGTGAATTCAATGATATTTATGACCTAGTTGGAATTCGTGTACTAGTTGAAGATGTAAGAGATTGTTATGGAGTTCTCGGAGCCATTCACGCCAGATGGAGTCCGGTTCCCGGACGCTTTAAGGATTACATCGCTATGCCTAAGTTCAATCTTTATCAATCCTTACATACAACAGTGATTGGGCCAACGGGCAAGGCCATTGAAATACAGATTCGGACGTATGACATGCACTCTCGCGCCGAGTTCGGAATTGCGGCGCATTGGAAATACAAACAGGGTCATGAAAATAACGATAGTTCACCAGAAATGCTCTGGCTCCGTCAGTTGCATGAGTGGCAGAAGGAGACTGAAGATCCATCGGAATTTTTAGAAGCGCTTCGTTTTGATTTAGGCACTCCCGAGGTTTTTGTATTCACTCCCAAGGGCAGTGTTGTTGCTTTGCCTGGTGGGTCGACTCCAGTTGACTTTGCTTTTTCAGTGCACACGGATGTAGGTATCCGATGCGCAGGTGCGAAAGTGAACGGACGATTAGTTCCACTCGAATCTCGCCTTAACAATGGCGATGTTGTCGAGATTGTCACCAATAAAGGTGAACACGCAGGACCCAGTCGAGATTGGCTAAATTTTGTTAAAAGCCCTCGTGCACGTTCAAAGATCAAAGCATGGTTTAGTAAGGAGCGACGCGAAGAAGCAATTGATGCTGGTCGCGAATCCATTGCGCGGCAAATGCGCAAAGCTGGCTTGCCACTTCAGAAAATTTTTGCGGGCCATTCACTGTTGGAATTAGCACACGATCTTCGGTATACCGATATTGAAGCTTTGTATTCGGCGGTAGGGGATGGCCATGTTTCAGCCTCTTCCATTATTGATAAATTGGTTTTATCGATGGGTGCCGAAGATTCCCATCCAGAACCAACGATGGAAACATTTCCAACGCGAGTCAGCACAACTAAGCGGTCAAGCAACGCTGTCGATGTTGAAGGCGCTGACGATGTATTGGTGAAACTTGCACGGTGCTGTACTCCAGTTCCCGGGGATTCAATCATGGGATTTATTACTAAAGGCAGTGGAGTTTCAATTCACCGTTCTGACTGCGTCAATGCAGATGATCTAGTTCGCAATCAATATGATCGCATAGTAAATGTTTCCTGGCGCTTAGGTGCAGCCAGCGTTTTCCTAGTTAATATCCAAGTAGAAGCTTTAGATCGTGCCTCTTTACTGGCCGACGTGACAAGAACGCTTTCGGAGCAACATGTAAATATCTTGAGCGCGTCAGTTACAACATCTAAAGACCGCACGGCAATCTCACGTTTTACTTTTGAGATGGCTGATGCAACGCATCTAGATGCGGTACTTTCGGCCGTTCGAAATATTGAAGGTGTGTACGACGTTTATCGCACAACTAACAACTAGCTGAACTCAGCTAAGCCCTTCATCGCTTCTTCCAACCACACTCGTCGTGCAGCTGCAGATTCAGAAGCCTCAGTAGCCTTCTTTGCGTTACCAGCAGCTTGAGATTTAGCTGCGATTTTTTCGTAGCTCTCGATTGAATCTGTTAATTGCTTAACAACTTCTTGTGCGCGAGCTTTAGCAGCTGGGTCAGTTTTGCGCCAGATTTCAGCTTCAGCTTCTTTAACGACTGTTTCGACGGCTTGAACTCTGGCATCAAGAGCGGCGCGCTTATCGCGGTGAGTCATTCCGATTTTGCCCCAAGCATTGAGGTGATCACGTAGAGCCTTCTTGGTTGCATTTAAATCAGCAATCGGGAGAAGTGCCTCAATGAGTGTTACCAATTCTTCTCGCTTAGCCAGATTCGTGGCCATTGTTGTATCGCGTTTTTCAAGATCAGCGTTCTTGGCGCTAAAGAATTTATCTTGGGCTGCTTTAAAGCGCGCCCACATTTTTGCATCATCACTTGGCTTCCCACGCCCTGCGGCTTTCCAAGAATCCATCAGAGCTTTGTAGCGTTTAGCTGTTGGAACCCACTCAGTTGATGTAGCCAATTTTTCGGCCTCTTCAATAATTGCCTTTTTAGCATCAATTACAACCTTTTGAACTGATTCTAAAGCGGCGAAATGTGTTCGGCGACGCTTATCGAATTTATTGCGTGAAGAAGAGAAGCGTTTCCAAAGATCAGCATCGGCTTTCTTATCTAAACGCGGAGCCGATTTCCATTCATCAAGAAGAATTTTCAGGCGATCTCCAGTGGTTTTCCAACTCTCGGAGAGTGCAAGGCTTTCGGCCTCGGCAACAATTTTTTCCTTTTCAACAAGAATCTGTTCGCGACGGGCAGCTTTGACTGCAGTTTCTGCAGCTTTTTTAGCTTCATACGCTTCGCGATGGCCTTCAATAAGAGGCTCAATCTGTTCAACCGATGCTGAAAGAGCATCGAGATCGCCAACACCATTTAATTCTTTAACTTGGTCGCGCAGTTTCTTTACAGCGGCATATGCATCTGATGGAACTAGGGCGCCACTTTTAATACGAGCGGCAAGGAGTGCAACCTCGGCTGCAAGGAGTTCAAATTTGCGAACGAAATATGCCAACGCTTCTTCAGCTGTTTTACCAGGATATGAACCCACTGCTTTTTCACCTGAGGATGTGCGAACAAAAACTGTTCCATCGTCGCCGACTCGGCCAAAGGCTGAAGGGTCTCCGATTAATGCTGATGCTGCACTAGCTTGTGGTGTTGGATTGAATTCGCTCATGGTGTGGTCCCTTTCAGCGCGTTGTTCCACAATGGAACGTCGCTATCAGTGTGCGTGCTCACTCAAGGCGCACCTTGGATGAGCGTGAATCGTGCGGAGGTAAAAGGTACCCTGTATAGGTGTGTGAGCGTCAATCGCTCCAATTTTTGAGCGTAGACGAAGGGGCAATGTCCATGCTTGTCGACTCATTTGCCGCTCCCATGTATGCCACTAATTGCTGGGTCATCGCACCCGCAGCTGGAAGTGAGTGCGTTGTTATTGATCCGGGTATGCCGGATGTTTCACAGCAGCTGGAAGACATTCTGAAGAAGCATTCACTTAAGCCTGTTGCCGTTATTGCTACCCATGGCCATCTCGACCATACCTTTTCGATTCGACCGATAGCAGATGGCTATTCGATTCCTGCCTATATTCATTCGCTGGATAGAGTTGCATTGGCTCACCCCGAACGCATTCATGGGCCAGAATTTATAGCGACATTATCGGCTATGGACTTTGTCGAACCAGTCGATGTAAGAGAATTGCGCAATGAAGAAGTTGTGGAGCTTGTGGGTATGAAATTCAAAGCTATCCACGCACCCGGACATACAGCTGGTTCATTGGTCTTTGTAGTTGACGATGAAATATTAATCAGCGGCGATGTTCTCTTTGCTGGTTCGATTGGTCGCACTGATCTGCCAGGCGGATCAGCTGAAGCGATGGAGACAACCTTGCGCAAAAAAATTATGCCTTTGCCAGATCATTTACGAGTCCTGCCTGGACATTATGCAGAAACCACCATGGCCGTCGAGAAAAGAAGTAATCCATATTTAACAGCGCTCAAAGGTCGCTACTAATGGCCGGACAAAAGATCCAAGCACCAAAAGGTGTAAGTGAATATGTCCCACCACGTTCTGCAGCGTTTGAATTTGTCAGAGAGTCACTGATTAATCCAGCCCGTCGTGCAGGCTATCAACTCATAGAGCTTCCAGTCTTTGAAGACACAGAACTATTCACCCGCGGAGTTGGCGAATCAACTGATGTTGTTTCAAAAGAAATGTACACATTTCTAGATCGTGGAGATCGTTCAATTACTTTGCGTCCTGAAGGAACTGCGGGTGTAATGCGCGCAGTTATTGAACATGGTTTAGATCGTGGTCAACTTCCGACAAAACTTTGGTACTCAGGGCAATTCTTTCGAGCAGAGCGTCCACAAGCTGGCCGTTATCGTCAATTTTACCAAGTAGGCATTGAGGCAATTGGTTTGGACGATCCGGCAATTGATGCCGAAGTTATTGCGATTGCAGATGCTGGATTCAAAGCTATTGGTTTAAGTAAGTATCGTTTGGAAATTACGAGTTTGGGTGATGCCCAATCTCGAGCAGCGCACCGTATTGATCTAGTAAAATTTCTTGCAGGAATGAATTTGGATGAGGCAACAAGTACAAGAGCCGCACTCAATCCTTTGCGTCTCTTCGATGACAAACGTCCTGAAATTAAAGATGCTATGGCTGATGCACCTTTGCTCGTTGATTACCTCAGCCAAGCTTCACGAGATCACTTTGAGCAGGTTAAGAAATATTTAGATGCACTCGGTATTTCTTACATACTCAACCCACGGATGGTTCGTGGTTTGGATTACTACACCGGAACAACTTTTGAATTTGTCCATGAACTTTTAGGGGCGCAATCAGGAATTGGTGGGGGAGGCCGATATGACGGTCTTATGGCAGAACTTGGTGGACAAGGGCTGTCAGGGATTGGTTTTGGCTTAGGTGTTGATAGAGCACTACTCGCTGCCGAAGCAGAAGGTGTTATCAACGAAAACTCTTTCGTCTCGGATTTATTCATCATTCCACTGGGTGATGCCGCTAAAGAAATGGCGATGAAAATCGCCAGCGATCTGAGATCTTCTGGAAAAAGCGTCGAAGTTGCTTTTGGCGACCGGGCACTCAAAGGAGCCATGAAAGGCGCCGATAAAAGCGGTGCGCGTTATGTCATAGTTCTAGGTGATTCCGAGATTTCTAGCGCAACTGTGGAGCTAAAAGAGATGAAAACTGGTGAGACTTCTTCGGTTAAGATTGCATCATTAATCAGCGCACTTTAGTTATAGGGATGTAGAACGCAACCATGTTAAGAACTCACGACGCAGGCTCATTGCGCAAATCTCATGCCGGCACGACCGTCACATTGGCAGGTTGGGTTTCTAGACGTCGCGATCATGGTGGAGTTGCTTTTATTGATCTGCGCGATGCCTCAGGTTCTGTCCAGGTAGTTATTCGTGATGAAAAGATGGCTGGTTCACTTCGTGCTGAGTGGTGCCTAATGATTACTGGTGAAGTTTTAGCAAGACCTGAAGGAAATGCGAATACGAATATCCCTACGGGTGAAATTGAAGTTATGGGGGACACAGTTGTTGTCTTAAGCGAATCAGCACCGCTACCATTCCCGGTTGATTCTGGAAACGACGCAGATATAAATGAAGAGGTGCGTCTTAAGTATCGATATCTCGATCTTCGCCGCGAAAAACCTGCAGCTAATTTGCGCCTTCGCTCAAAGGTGACTTCAGTTATTCGCCGAGTGATGGAAGATGAAGAATTTCTTGAGATCGAAACTCCATATTTAACACGTTCAACTCCTGAAGGTGCTCGTGACTTTTTAGTTCCAGTTCGCCTGCAACCGGGTAGTTGGTATGCCTTGCCGCAATCACCACAGCTCTTTAAGCAGTTATTGATGGTTGCAGGAATGGAAAAGTATTACCAAATAGCACGCTGCTTTAGAGATGAAGACTTCCGTGCTGATCGCCAACCAGAATTTACGCAATTAGATATCGAAATGTCTTTTATTGATCAAGAGGACATCTTGGCTGTAGCTGAAAAGATAGTTTCAAAAATTTGGAAGGAAGCCGTTGGCTACACCATCCCGCTTCCACTAAAGCGCATGACATATGCAGATGCAATGACGCGTTACGGATCAGATAAGCCTGATCTTCGCTTTGGTTATGAATTATCTGAGCAGACTGCATATTTTGCGCAAACCACTTTCCGTGTTTTCCAAGCGCCATATGTTGGAAGCGTTGTTATGCCAGGGGGAGCAGCATCACCTCGCCGTGAACTAGATGCATGGCAAGACTGGGCTAAAGCACGTGGCGCTAAGGGTCTTGCATATATTTTGGTAAATGAAGATGGAACTTTGGGAGGACCAGTTGCTAAGAATCTTTCAGAGTCAGAAGCTGCTGGAATTGCTGCTGCAGCTGGCGCAAAACCTGGAGACGCAATCTTTTTTGCTGCCGGTGAGCGCACAGCATCTTTGAATTTGTTGGGTGCAGTTCGTTTAGAAATCGGTAAGCGTTGCAATTTGATTCCTGCAGATAAGTGGGAGTTCTTGTGGGTGGTAGACGCACCTATGTTTGAACCAACTGATAATGGCGGATGGACAGCAGTTCACCATCCTTTCACCGGTCCGAAACCAGAGTTCGCTAAAACTTTTGCACACGATCCAGCGTCGGCACTTGCCTATGCATATGACATTGTTTTAAACGGTACTGAACTTGGTGGTGGTTCAATCCGTATCCACGATCGGCAGATTCAAAAAGATGTTTTCAGTGTTATTGGTTTAAGTGATGAAGAAGCACAAAGTAAGTTTGGATTCTTGCTTGAAGCATTCAATTACGGTCCGCCTCCCCATGGTGGAATTGCTCTTGGTCTAGATCGCGTATGCGCATTACTAACTGGATCAGATTCAATTCGTGAAGTTATTGCTTTTCCTAAAACTGCAAGCGGTGGGGACCCACTCACTGGTGCTCCAACACCAATTACCCCGGCGCAACGCAAGGAGAGCGGTATCGATGGCGCCCCTAAACAAGCTCCTCAGGTAGGCTAACAACATGGGTCCAGGTGGAGTTGCAACAATAATCGCAAGCTGCGCATTGATGATTATCGCGCTGGCAGTTGCCTACGTAATTATTCGAGTTGGTCGTTTGATAGATGAAGCCAAAGCTTCACTCAAGACCTTAACGGATGAGGCCGCACCGCTTATCGATGAGGTCAATACAACCGTAACTCTCATTAACGGACCGCTCAAGAGCATAAACCGCATCACTAAGAATGCAGAAGATCTCTCGGACAAAGTTAATGAAGTCACTACATCTTTCATAAACAAAAATGGTTCAGCGGTAAGAGTAGCTGGAGCCTTGCTTTCTGCAGCATCGATGAAGAAATCTCGATCTAAGAAGAAGGCTGAGTGATCCTCACACGTGGAATCCGCCGAGATCCGTTCACGCTGGCTGCGTTTTTTTGAATCAGATAACCGTCAAGGGTTAACACATACAGTCGTTCCATCGGCATCACTAATCGCTGATGATCCCAACCTGTTGCTAGTTAACGCAGGTATGGTTCCATTTAAGCCATATTTTCTGGGTGAAATTACTCCACCTTATAAGCGTGCAACATCAGTTCAAAAGTGTGTACGTACTCTCGATATTGATGAAGTCGGCAAAACTACTCGGCATGCGTCTTTTTTCCAGATGTGCGGAAATTTTTCTTTTGGCGATTATTTTAAAGAAGGTGCAATCGCACTAGCTTGGGAACTTTTGACACGTCCTATAAATGACGGTGGATATGGATTCCCAGAAGAGCGCTTATGGGTAACTGTTTATCTTGATGATGATGAAGCTGCCGATATTTGGCACACCAAGATGGGTGTTCCTAAAGAGCGCATTCAACGACGCGATATGGAAGACAACTTCTGGTCGATGGGTGTTCCCGGTCCATGTGGGCCTTGTTCTGAGATTTATTACGATCGTGGTCCTGCATATGGTTCTGAGGGTGGACCAATTGCTGATGAGAATCGCTATATGGAAGTCTGGAATCTCGTGTTCATGCAAAACGAGCGCGGAGTTGGTTCTGGCAAAAATGATTACCCAATTCTTGGTGAACTCCCTGCAAAAAGTATTGACACCGGTTTAGGACTTGAGCGAATGGCTGCGCTATTGCAGGGCGTAGAAAATATCTATGAAATTGATACTACGATGCAGATTTTAACTAAGGCATCACAACTAACTGGCGTTAAATATGGTTCATCCGAGAAGTCAGATATTTCTCTGCGCATTATCGCCGACCACGCGCGAACATCAGCGATGCTCATTGGCGATGGAGTAACACCAGGAAATGAAGGTCGTGGTTACGTATTACGCCGCATGATGCGACGCACAATTCGTAACATGCGCCTACTTGGTTCGATGGATCCAATCATGTCTGAACTAACCGTTGCAGCTATTGGCGCGATGGGGCCGCAGTATCCTGAGTTAGTTACAGACTCTAAACGTATTTTGTCTGTCAGCGTTTCTGAAGAAGAGAGTTTTCTACAAACACTTAAGAGTGGAACACAGATCTTTGACGTGGCAAGTGCAGCACTTAAAAAGAGTAAAAGCGCAGTACTTCCAGGTGAAGATGCGTTCAAACTTCACGACACCTATGGTTTTCCTTTTGATTTAACTCTAGAAATGGCGCGCGAAGAAGGCCTTGAAGTTGATGAGGACGGATTCCGTCGTTTAATGAAAGAGCAAAAGGATCGAGCTAAAGCGGATTCAAAGGCTAAAAAGAGTGGTCACACGGATCTCTCGGTCTATCGCCAAGTGGCCGATAAGAATGGTAAGTCAGAGTTCATTGGCTATTCACACCTCACAAGTGAAGCAAAGGTTACTGCGGTTCTAGTTGATGGAAATTTAGTTGGCTCTGCAGGTGCTGATGAAGATGTAGAAATTGTTTTAGATCGAACACCTTTCTATGCAGAAGGTGGTGGTCAGTTAGCCGATGGTGGAAAGATTACTTTGGCTAACGGCGCCGTTGTAGAGATTGATGATGTGCAGACGCCAGTGCCAGGTGTTTTTGTCCACCGTGGTCGTGTTCTCTCTGGCTCACTAGAAAGTGGATCGCAGGGACAAGCAGCGATCGATATCGAACGACGCCATGCAATTTCACGCGCACACACAGCTACGCATATGGTCCATAAGGCTTTCCGTGAACTCTTAGGTGAGACTGCGACACAAGCAGGATCTGAAAACTCACCTGGAAGATTCCGATTTGATTTTCCAGCAACCGGGGCAGTTCCTGCATCAGTTCTGGCAGATGTGGAATCTCGAGTTAACACATTGCTACTTGATAACTTAGAAGTAACTGCAGAAGTTATGTCTCAAGATGCAGCCAAGAAACTTGGCGCTATGGCCTTGTTTGGGGAAAAGTATGGCGATCAAGTTCGCGTAGTAAGTGTGGGAGATTGGGCCCGTGAACTATGCGGCGGTACTCACGTTTCCCGCTCTGGACAATTAGGTATTGTGAAACTGCTCAGTGAATCCTCAATCGGTGCAGGCGTGCGAAGAGTAGAAGCATTAGTCGGAGTAGATGCATATCGATTCCTTGCACGTGAACATATCTTGCTTAACTCGTTAACAGAGATTATTAAGGGCGCCAGAGTTGAAGAACTACCCGAGCGCATAAACGGATTAATTAATTCGATGAAAGATATTGAAAAGGAGCTAGGTGCGCTGCGCTCTGCGCAGGCAATGTCACAAGTAGGAGAAATAGCTAAAACGGCAACGATTGTTAATGGGACAACAGTTATCACTGCTCTTTTGGGTGACGGTATCTCCGGAGATGACTTACGCAAAATTGCTTTAGATTTGCGCAGCAAAGCAGTTAACTCAGTCGTAGCTCTGATTAGCATCAATGATTCCAAACCAGTTTTGGTTGTAGCAGCTAGTGATGCAGCTCGAGCCGGTGGAGTTAAAGCTGGCGCCTTGGTCAAAATCGGCTCGACAGTTCTGGGCGGTGGCGGTGGCGGCAAAGATGATTTTGCTCAAGGTGGAGGTACGGACGCAGCTAAATCTGTCGATGCGTTGGCGGCAATTTCCCAAGCTCTAGCTGGATAATCTCCTTATGCAAAGAGGTCGCCGTATCGCATTTGATTATGGTGACGTCCGAATAGGTGTAGCAGTTTGTGATCCAGATGCAATTCTCTCATCACCTGTGACGACTTTAAATTCAAGTGATAGCAAGTTAAAAGTTAAAATTTCCGAACTGTTCGCTGAATATGAACCTATAAGAATCTATGTCGGTAAACCATCGCACATGGATGGCCGAGATAGCCAGTCGTCAATTAAAGCCGGTGAGTTCGCAGTGATGCTGGGAGAGTTGACGAATTCTCCAATCGAACTCATTGATGAGCGCTTAAGTACCGTAACCGCTGCAAAAAACATGCAAGATTCTGGAGTTAAAGCAAAAGATGCTCGCGCGTCTATCGATCAAGCTGCCGCCGTGGCAATTTTGGATTTCGCACTTGAGATTGAAAAGCAGCGCGGATGAGAGCCTATATTCGACTTACAGCCGGGTTAGCTGCAATAGGTGTAATAACATTTTCGATTTACACAGTTCGCTCTCATGTATCAGCAGCACCTGATTATCCAACGGCATCAATTAACGCCGAGTCTGCAACAGTTGTTATTGAAATCCCTTCAGGTGCAACAGGTTCACAGGTCGGACAAGTTCTGTTTGAAAAAGGGGTGACCGAATCAGCTCTTGCGTATTTTCGCGCAGCCGTTGCCAATCCCAAGTCTGCACAGGTAGCTCCCGGAGCGCATTTACTTAATCTAAAGATTTCTGCCGAACAAGCATTGTCACAACTGCTAGATCCGAAACGAATCCCTAACTTGATAAAAGTTTTTGAAGGTTCATGGAAAAGCGAAGTTAGAACGTCATTGATAAAGTATGGGTTTTCTGCAAACGAGGTTGATAAGGCATTTGAGAGCGCTGAACTTCCTAAAGGATTTTCCGATGTTGAAGGCCTGTTGTTTCCTGCACAGTACACCTTTCCTAAAGGTACTAGCGCACGTGATGCGGTTCAGGCGATGATGGATAGATTTAATGCAGAGGTAACGGGACAGAATTTACTTGGCGCGTCCGGTAAGTACACTCCACAACAACTGCTTGTGATCGCATCCATTGTTCAGGCTGAAGGGGATTCAAAAGATTTTGCTAAAGTTTCACGAGTGGTTCGCAACCGCCTTGAAATTGGAATGCCACTGCAGCTAGATTCAACTGTGCATTACATCAAAAAAGTACGAGGCCAAATCTTTCTCAGTACCGATTCAACTCTGATCAAATCTGCCTACAACACCTACAAACATTATGGGCTACCTCCAACTCCTATCGGCAATCCTGGCAGTGCGGCAATTGATGCTGCCTTGAATCCAAGCTCCGGGGATTGGCTGTTCTTTATTACAGTAGCCCCGGGCGACACACGTTTTACTCGATCGAACGATGAGTTTTTGCAATGGAAATCGCTATATGAGAAAAACAGAAAGGCGGGGGCTTTCAAATGATTAAAGCTGCCGTTTTGGGATCACCGATTGCACATTCTCTGAGCCCGCTTTTGCATACAACTGCTTACAAAGAGTTAGGTATTGCGCATAGTTATGAAGCAATAGAAGTGGCTAGCGGTGGATTAGCCGATTTCCTTGCCACCTTGGATTCATCCTGGACGGGGTTGTCCTTAACTATGCCGTTGAAAGAAGAAGCAGTAGCTCTTGCAGATTCTGTGGATGAATTAGCAACGCGAATCGACAGTGCAAATACGTTACATAGACGTGATGGGAAATGGGAGGCAACATCAACCGATGTGATTGGTTTTGTTAATTCTTTGCGGATGCACGATGTAGCAATGACAGGACATGTTGTCATTTTGGGAGCCGGGGCGACGGCACGAGCAGCTGCAGCGGCGTGTGATGGTCTTGCCAATGACATCACCATAGTAAGTAGATCAATCAAGAGAATTGAAGCAATGTCAGGTGCCGTTCAACAGTCCGAGCTTTCATTCGTTGATTGGAGCGGTGTATCAGTCATCGAAGATGCTGATTTAGTCATAAGTACTACACCAGCTGGCGTGACTGATTCGCTTGAACTGCCTTCACAGGTGCGAGCCCCATTTTTTGAGGCGCTCTATAAACCCTGGCCGACTATCGCTTCGAGTGAATGGGCAAAACGTGGAGGTCTTGTCATAGATGGTTTAGATCTTCTTATCCATCAAGGCATCGCGCAGATGGAGATTTTTTCAGGGGTGACCTTTGATAAATCACATATGTATAAGCTTCTACGTGGCGTTGGAATTAGCGCGCTTAAGTAATCCACAACATCATATGTAAATAGCGCAGGCCTCTTACCCTGTCTGCGTGCTCACTTTCGTTTTTGCGCTTCCTATAGTTATCGCAGATTATTCAACCCGAAAGATTCCAAATATTTACATCATTTTTTATTCCTATTTATGTTCGATATCCCTATTCGTGCGGGGCTTTCCCCAAATAAACACCGTGGTGTGTGCCGTATTAATACTGACTCTATGTGCTTTTACTGGTGCTGGAATGGGAGATATAAAGCTGCTGTTGCTCATCATCCTCTTCATACGGCCACAGTCGATTAAAGAGGTATTGAGCTTTTTTCTTATGGTCTTCGCCGTTTGTACCGCAGAAATTGCGATTACATGCTTCGCAACTAAGGCATTTGCACGAACTATCGCAATGGCCCCTTCGATATTTATTGGAACCGGGCTTTATTTGGCCACGAACTCCCTCTGACTTCTGCAAGAATAGGCACATGCGTTGGTTAACTGCGGGCGAATCTCATGGACAGGCACTTAGTGCCATCATCGAAGGCATCCCTGCTTCGGTTGAAATCACGACAGCAGATATTGATCGCCATCTTGAGCGACGACGTTTGGGATTTGGTCGCGGAGCACGCCAAAACTTTGAAGCCGATAAAGTCACAATTCTGGGTGGTGTTCGTTTAGGACTTACACAAGGTGGACCAATAGCGATTCAAGTTGGAAATTCCGAGTGGCCAAAGTGGGAAAAAGTGATGTCTGCAGATCCTGTTCCACTTGATGAGATAAAAGATTTAGCACGTAATGCTCCGCTTACCCGTCCACGTCCGGGCCACGCGGATTTAGTCGGAATGCAAAAATATGATTTAGATGACGCACGACCAATTCTAGAACGAGCAAGTGCGCGCGAAACCGCCGCACGAGTGGCACTTGGTGCAGTAGCTCGAGCATTTCTTGAGCAAAGTGTAGGCATAACAATTCTTTCGCATGTGTTATCAATTGGAAAAGTTAGAGTGCCAGATGCAACCGCGCTACCCGCTGCTACAGATTTAGAGCGTATTGATAAAGATCCTGTTCGTTGCGCTGATCCAAGTACCAGCTCTGCAATGGTGGTAGAGATTGAAGCCGCACATGCTGATGGAGATACTCTCGGGGGAGTTGTTGAAGTTTTAGCTTTTAATATGCCACCAGGACTTGGTTCCCACGTTCATTGGGATCGCAGATTAGATGCACGCCTAGCCGGTGCCGTGATGGGGATTCAAGCAATTAAAGGTGTTGAAGTTGGTGACGGTTTTGAAACAGCTACGCGTCGTGGGTCTGTCGCACATGATGAAATTGAAAAAGATGCCAAGGGCAAGATTGTTCGCCGAACCGATCGCGCCGGGGGTACTGAAGGCGGAATGTCTAACGGTGAAATTTTGCGAATCCGCGCGGCTATGAAACCGATTTCCACCGTTCCGAAAGCTTTAGACACAATTGATGTTTCTACGGGGGAGAGCGCTAAAGCGATTAACCAAAGGTCTGATGTGTGCGCAGTTCCTGCAGCCGGGGTAGTAGCAGAAGCAATGGTGGCATTGGTTTTAGCAGAAGCTGTGCTTGAAAAATTCGGTGGTGATTCAGTAACTGAAACACGTCGTAATTTCACAAGCTATATGCAGAACTTAAACTTCAAGTAAAAATGCCACGGATAATATTGATCGGTCCGCCAGGTTGCGGGAAATCAACTGTTGGGCAAGCAATCGCAGATAAATTAAATTGTCAGTTTGTTGATACTGATTCTATTGTTGAGCAGGAATACGGGCATACAATCTCCGACATCTTTGTAGATAAAGGCGAAGCGTTTTTTCGTGATTTAGAGTACAAAGCCCTCGAAGATTCATTGCAGATTCCTGATTGTGCGTTGGCTTTAGGTGGTGGCGCTCCGATATCCCAAAGAGCGCAAGATCTTCTTTCACAGTGTAAGTCGCCGATTATTTTCTTAGACGTCTCATTAGCTGTAGCTGCGCCTCGTGTAGGGTTCAACAGAGATCGACCTTTATTGCTTGGTAATCCACGCGCGCAATGGCAAGAGTTAGCGCAGACCCGTCGACCAATATATGAATCTTTAGCCACCGAAACCATTAAAGTTGATGGTATGTCAGTTGAAGAATTGGTAACAATGATCGTGGAGAGGATGTAATGCATACGATCCGCGTTCACTCTGAACATGAATATGATGTTGTCGTCGGATGCCAATGGCAGCGTTCTCTACTGCAAAGCGCGAGTTCTCACACTCGCATCGCAGTAATTTTTTCTGCAGTGATGAGAGATCAAGTAAAGGGTTTGCAGGTTGGAGATTCTGAAATACATTTCTTCGAAGTTCCAGATGGAGAAGCGGCCAAGACGTCTGCCACATTGCAATCTTTATGGAACTGGCTGGGAGCTGCTGGGTTCACTCGCTCTGATTTAATTGTCGGAGTAGGCGGCGGGACTATCACCGATTTAGCTGGCTTTGCTGCTGCAACCTGGTTACGCGGCATTAGTTGGATAGCAGTACCAACCACTGTTGCGGGCATGGTTGATGCTGCAGTTGGGGGTAAAACTGGAATCAATAGTGATTACGGAAAAAATCTCATTGGTGCCTTTCATTCTCCTAAAGCAGTACTCATTGATACTTCCTGGCTTCACACGCTCTCAGATCGTGATTTCGCTGCCGGTTTAGCCGAGGTAATTAAGTCTGGATTTATTGCAGATGTGGAGATTTTGGAGAAAATTTCTGGAAAGGACCTTGTTCAGATTCGTTCCGATGCAGAGCTTGTTGCCGATTTTATTATTAGATCTGTGGCGGTTAAGGCACACGTGGTCAGCGCAGACTTTAAGGAAAGTTTTAATCGAGAAATATTGAATTACGGACACACGTTGGCACATGCAATCGAGATCGACAGCAAGTATTCAATCCGACATGGAGAAGCTGTATCAATTGGTTTAGTTTTCGCCGCCGAATTAGCCGAAGTTAAAGGTTTGTTGAGCAAATCTGTCGTTGACCAGCACCGTCAAATTTTAGAAAGTGTTGGGCTTCCCACCACTTATCCGCGAGATGCCTGGCACAAGTTATTTCCATTATTGGCCCTGGATAAGAAATCTCGTGGACACTTACTTCGCTTCGTAGCCTTGAGCGCGCTTGGTACGGTCATTCGCATAGAAGACGCAAATGAAAGCGAACTGACGCGGGCCTATGAGAGAATTAGCTCATGAAGATAATCGTCATTAATGGCCCCAATTTAGCGCGTCTAGATATTCGCGACTCTTCAATTTATGGCGATCTTAATTATTCCGAGTTGAAATCTCTGATTGAAAGCTCTGGAAAGAACGTTGGTTTTGAGGCAGATGTTCGACAGAGCAATGATGAGGCAACGATTATCGGATGGCTACATGAAGCCGCTGATTCGAAAATCCCAGTAATTATTAATCCAGCAGCATTCACGCATTATTCATATGCCATACGTGATGCTGCAGAACTTTTAACGGCCCCACTTATTGAAGTCCATTTATCGAATCCGATGGCGCGTGAAGAATTTCGCCATACATCGGTAATCTCAGGTGTAGCCAATGGGACTATCGCTGGATTTGGTCCGAATTCATATGTTTTAGCGATTAACGCCCTCAAAGCCCTGCTTGGCTAAGTGCGAAAAACGCTCACGTAATGCGGGTATCCTTAACCTCTTGCCGTTGAAAAACAATGGCCGATAGTCATTACCTATAGACATGAGTGGAGTTTGAATCGTGGCAACAACAGCAGATCTAAAAAATGGAATAACACTGGACATGGATAACGCACTATGGACCGTTGTTGAGTTCCAACATGTTAAGCCAGGTAAAGGTCCAGCTTTCGTCCGCACAAAGCTCAAGTCTGTTCTGACTGGAAAAGTTATTGATCGAACATTTAGCTCAGGCGTAAAGATTGAAATCGCAATTCTTGAAAAGCGCGATATGCAGTATTTGTATAAAGAAGGCGATGATTTCGTATTCATGGATAGCAAGACATTTGATCAGATGACGATTGCCCAAGCCGTTGTTGGAGATATGGCTAATTACATGCTCGAAAATACTGATGCAGTAGTTGCAGTCAACGAAGGCAATCCTTTGTATATCGAATTGGCAGCATCAGTGCCTTTGCGTATTACTTACACCGAACCAGGAATTCAAGGCGATCGTTCATCCGGAGGTACTAAGCCCGCAACGGTGGAAACTGGTATCGAAATTCAAGTACCGCTGTTTATCAAGCAAGATGAAATCGTCATGGTTGATACGCGCGATGGGTCATACCAAGGCCGCGCTAACTAGTGTCAGCACGCAGTAAGGCGCGAAAAGCGGCTTTGGATTTACTTTTCGAAGCCGATATTCGCGCTACCAATGTTTTAGACCTGCTCAACCTGCGTGATGTGGTCGAAGAAGGTCCAGATGCCAGACCTATTCGTGAGTACACGCGCTCACTTGTCATTGGCGTGAATGAAAATGCGCGAAAAATTGATGAGCTTATTACGACCTATGCCCAGGGCTGGGACATGGACCGCTTACCCAACGTTGATCGCAATATTTTACGTTTAGGAATCTTTGAGATTCTATGGTCAAGTGAGGTTCCAGATGGCGTTGCGATTGATGAGGCGTTAGACCTGGCCAAGGAACTTTCAACGGATGATTCAGCCGGTTTTATTCATGGTGTTTTAGGCAGAATCTCTTCCCTTAAAGAAAACCTATCTATCTAGTTGTAATGAGCAGTTTGTGCTCGTCGAGAAAACGAACGAGTTCATCGTGCGTACAACCGATAGTGATAGTTAAGTAGTCGCAATCCTTTTCCCGTAGCGAGAGCACTTCGCCATTAAAGTCCTGACGAACCTTGATAATGCCAGTGATAAAGGAAAGCGTGATCCGCTCTATCCCGCAGTTCTGACTTTCGCCTCGTTGTAGAAGCTGCTTGGCTTTTCTTAAATCGATCACAATTTTCCTAGCGTTAACACCAGTTGGTGATACCCCCGTCAACAAATAGGAGAGTGGTATCTCATAAAACTGGGCAATTTCAATCGCTTTCTTCACGGTCAAAGCACGATCTCCGCGTTCGTATGAACCCAAAGAAATTGCGTTGATGTCTCCGTGACTAATTTCTTGAATTGAAGACAGGGTTAATTTGCGGGTACGCCGAATTTGTCGAAGTCTGGCTGCGATGTCATCTAACTGTGAGTTCATGGCGACACAGTAGGCATGATGTGCCACACCGAGAGTTCGATATCCACAGGGCAACGGCCTTGCTGATATAGTCGCCCCCGCATCCTTTAACAACCCATCCTGAGAGGTGGGGAAGGAGATTTATATGAGCGTAGCCCTGTCCGCCCCGGATATATCCCGTGCGTTGACTCGCATTTCCCATGAAATTCTGGAACGAAATCATGGTTCCACCGAAATCACTCTTCTAGGAATTCCAACGCGTGGTGCGCATTTAGCTGCCCGCATTGCATCGATCATGAGCGCAATTGAAGGCCGTGAGATTGCACATGGCACGTTAGATATCACGTTATACAGAGATGATTTGCGACTTCGACCACCTAGAACAATTATGCCGACATCGATTCCACCAATCGGTATTACTGGTCGCGACGTAATTTTGATCGATGATGTTCTCTACTCAGGTAGAACTATTCGCGCAGCCTTAGATGCCCTCGGCGAGGTTGGTCGCCCACGAACTGTGCAATTAGCTGTCCTGGTTGATCGTGGCCACCGTGAGCTTCCAATTCGCGCTGACTTTGTTGGTAAGAACTTGCCAACTTCTGCGCAGCAATCAGTCAAAGTGCAGTTGACTGAAATTGATTCGGTGGATGAAGTTCTGATTGAAGGGGAGGCCAACTAGTGCGGCATCTTCTTTCGATAGCAGATCTCACGCCAATGGATGCAATCGGAATTTTGAATACGGCGACCGAGTTAGCAAGAATCAACGATGGTCAAGTAAAAAAACTGCCAACCTTGCGCGGTCGAACAATAGTGAACCTCTTTGCCGAAGATTCGACACGCACTCGCATTTCTTTTGAGGCTGCTGCCAAACGTTTATCAGCTGACGTAATTAACTTTTCCGCTAAGGGTTCGAGTGTGAGTAAGGGTGAATCACTCAAAGATACGGCGCAAACTTTACAAGCAATGGGAGCCGACGCCGTTGTAATTCGCCACTCTGCCTCAGGTGCTGCCCAGCGACTAGCTGATCTTGAATGGATGTCCGGCAGTGTTATTAACGCTGGCGATGGAACACATGAGCACCCGAGCCAGGCTTTACTTGATGCTTTCACAATTCGTAAGCATTTATCTAAGGGCGGCAATGATTTAGCGGGTTTACGTATAGCAATTGTCGGTGATGTGCTGCATTCGCGTGTTGCCAGATCGAATGTACTTCTTCTCTCAATGCTTGGCGCTGATGTTGTTTTGGTTGCACCGCCAACGTTATTGCCGGTGGGTGTCGATTCTTGGCCTTCCTCGGTTTCATATGATTTTGATTCCGTGATTCCCAATGTAGATGCAATCATGATGTTGCGTGTGCAGCAAGAGCGTATGACGGATTTATTCTTTCCAAATTCACGTGAATATTCTCGTTACTTCGGTCTCAACGCAGAACGTATGTCGAAAATGGCCAAGCACGCAATAGTTATGCATCCCGGACCAATGAATCGTGGATTGGAAATATCTGCCGATGTTGCTGACAGTGCAAGATCGGTAATTGTTGAACAAGTTACCAATGGAGTTAATGTTCGAATGGCTATTTTGTATGTGTTGCTTGCCGGTGGACCACTAGAAGTAGGGAGCAACTGATGAGTACAAATCGCTACATACTAAAAGGCGGCAAGATTCTAGGAACCACTCAATCCGATGTACTTATCGCCAATGGTGTTATAGAAAATATCGCACCGACAATTGCAGATGATTCGGCAACCACCATGGATGTCACAGGAAGCGTTATCTTGCCGGGCCTAGTGGATTTGCATACGCATCTTCGCGAGCCAGGTCGTGAAGATTCTGAAACTGTACTCTCGGCCAGCAAAGCTGGCGCCAAAGGTGGTTTTACTGCGCTATCAGCAATGGCAAATACGTCTCCAGTAGCAGATACCGCTGGTGTTGTTGAGCAAGTATTTCGTTTAGGTCATGAAGCAGGTCTTCTTGATGTGTTCCCAATCGGCGCAGTTACTCAAGGGTTAAAGGGCGAACAACTTTCTGAAATTGGTGCGATGGCTGATTCACTTGCACGGGTGCGAGTGTTTAGTGACGATGGTAATTGCGTATTTGATCCATTAGTGATGCGCAGGGCTTTGGAATACATCAAGAAATTTGATGGAGTAATTGCACAACATGCCCAAGAACCTCGATTGACCGTTGGCGCACAAATGAACGAAGGAAACATAAGTGCCACGCTAGGGCTCAAAGGTTGGCCGGCTATCGCCGAGGAAGCAATTATTGCCAGGGATGTTTTGTTAGCAGATCATGTTAAATCGCGATTGCATATATGCCATGTAACGACAGCAGGTGGGGTTGAAATCATTCGTTGGGCAAAAGCTCGTGGGATTCAAGTCAGCGCTGAAGTAACTCCGCATCATCTCTTACTCACTGATGAATTAGCGAGGTCGTACGATCCGATTTTCAAAGTTAATCCGCCGCTTCGTACTACCGCAGATGTTATGGCTCTAAGGGAAGCTTTAGCAGATGGCACAATCGATATCGTTGCAACCGATCACGCACCTCATTCTAGTGAAACAAAGGACTGCGAATGGCAAGAAGCATCCTTTGGGATGATTGGCCTTGAAACTGCATTATCAATCGTGGTTAAGACCATGGTTGAAACTGGTTTATTGGATTGGTCCGGGGTTGCAGATCGCATGTCAAATGCGCCTGCACGAATTGGAAGATATACAGAACAAGGTCGTAATTTACTTGTGGGTTCTAGGGCACATATCACTGTGATAGATCCAACCAAGGATTGGACAGTAGATCGCGATTTGGTCCTATCTAAGAGTCGCAATACTCCATACCATGGCTACGAATTACCTGGGTTGGTTACTCATACTTTCTTCGGTGGTCACCCAACTCTTATCAACTCAAAAATTATGGACAAGGCGGCGATGTAATGGCAATCGCCTATCTTGTTTTAGATGATGGAAGAATTTTTGAAGGTCGTTCTTGGGGTGCAACGGGTCGCACTTTTGGCGAAGCGGTATTTCAAACAGGAATGACCGGATATCAAGAGACTCTTACTGACCCTTCGTATCACAAGCAAGTGGTTGTCATGACAGCGCCACATATCGGAAATACCGGAATGAATACTCCAGATAATGAATCGTCGAAAATATGGGTAGCCGGGTACGTTGTACGCAACCCTTCCTCGTTAACCTCAAATTGGCGCGCAGAAACCGATCTTGAATCAGAATTAATTCGACAGGAGATTATTGGAATTCAAGGGGTAGATACTCGAGCAATCACGCGACACTTGCGTGATCGTGGTGCGATGCGCGTTGGTATCTTCTCTGATTTAGATTTAACTCGCGAAGAGATGGTTGTCGAAGTTCGAAAGTCGCCACAAATGGCGGGTGCTTTCTTAGTTAAAGATGTTTCGACTCCTCAAACTTATATTGTTCCTGCAATAGGAGAGAAGAAATTTGTTGTTGCAGCTTTGGATTTAGGCATTAAAGCTGCAACGCCAAGAATGCTGTCAGAACGTGGTGTTGAGGTGCACGTAATGCCCTTTGACACAGTTTTTGAACAGATACAAGAGCTCGATCCAGATGGTGTTTTCTTATCGAACGGTCCTGGCGATCCAGCAACAATGACTGAAACCATTGAACTAGTGCGCAAGCTATTGGGTGCACAGATCCCAATTTTTGGAATTTGTTTCGGCCACCAAATCTTAGGACGTGCCCTCGGTTTTGAAACGTACAAACTTGCCTATGGTCATCGAGGCATCAATCAACCTGTCATCGATAAAAATACCCAAAAAGTGGAAATCACTGCGCACAACCATGGATTTGCATTGAAAGCGCCTACAGATAATCAGTTCACAACCGTGTATGGACCTGGAGAAGTAACGCATATCAGCCTAAACGATGGAGTTGTAGAAGGTTTGCAACTTCTAGAGGGACGCGCATTTTCAGTTCAGTATCATCCAGAAGCTGCTGCTGGTCCACATGATGCGGCTTATCTTTTCGATCGGTTCATCGATCTCATGTCCGCTAAAGTGAGTGCGTAATGCCACTAGATCCTTCGATTAAATCTGTTCTGGTAATTGGTAGTGGACCAATTGTTATCGGGCAGGCATGCGAATTTGATTACTCAGGAACTCAGGCTTGTCGGGTTCTGCGCGCCGAAGGCATTCGCGTCATTTTAGTCAATTCAAACCCGGCAACGATCATGACTGATCCAGAGTTTGCGGATGCAACCTATATTGAACCGATTACACCAGAGATAATTGAGCAAATCATCGCCTTTGAAAAACCCGATGCAGTCCTTGCAACATTGGGCGGACAGACTGCACTGAACGCCGCCATTGGTCTTTTTGAGCGTGGGACATTAGCTAAATATGGTGTCAAATTGATTGGCGCAGATGTGGATGCAATTCAACGGGGCGAAAATCGGGAATTGTTTCGAGCCATTGTAGAAAAAGTCGGGGGAGAATCAGCTAAGTCAATTATTTGCCACACGATGGAAGAGATTTTCGCAGCGGTGGTTTCTCTCAATTATCCGGTGGTTGTTCGACCATCTTTTACAATGGGAGGACTCGGCTCGGGGATCGCATTTAACGAAGAAGAGTTGCGACAAATTGCTGGAGCTGGGCTTCGTCACAGTCCTACTTCTGAAGTCTTACTTGAAGAATCGATTCTTGGTTGGAAAGAGTACGAACTTGAGGTTATGCGAGATCGAAAAGATAACGTTGTAATCGTCTGTAGCATCGAAAATTTGGATCCCATGGGTGTGCACACCGGTGACTCGATAACTGTTGCACCGGCAATGACGTTAACGGACGTTGAATATCAAAAACTGCGCGACTTATCGATGGACATCATCCGAGAAGTTGGCGTAGATACGGGTGGTTGTAATATCCAATTCGCGGTTAATCCCGAAAATGGCCGCATCATCGTGATTGAAATGAATCCACGTGTTTCTAGATCTAGTGCATTAGCATCAAAAGCCACAGGTTTTCCAATAGCGAAAATTGCCACAAAGTTGGCTATTGGATACACACTAGATGAAATTCAGAATGACATCACTAAGACAACCCCCGCATCTTTTGAACCAACTCTGGATTATGTAGTAGTTAAAGTTCCGCGCTTTGCCTTTGAAAAATTTTCCGACGCCGATCCTCGCTTAACCACCACAATGAAAAGTGTTGGCGAGGCGATGGCCATCGGCCGTTCGTTTTCTGAAGCGTTAATGAAGGCTTTGAGATCATTGGAACGCAAGGAAGCGATTTTTACCTGGCCTCAGGTTAGTGAACAAGAGAAGCAGAATCTGCTTGTAACAATGAGAATTCCTACTGAATATCGCCTGCAGCAGGTACAGAAAGCGATGTGGGCAGGCGCGTCAATTGCGGAAGTATTTGCAGCAACTAAAATTGACCCTTGGTATTTGAGGCAGATAGAAATAATCAATCAGCAAGCTACAGTAATCACGCAGTGGGGTGAAGTCACGGCTGAAAAACTGCGCGAAGCTAAGGCCAATGGCTTCTCTGATTCCCAAATTGCGCAATTACGTGGGTTGAGCGAAGGAGAAATTCGTCGAGATCGACATCATCTAGGTATCCGTCCAGTTTATAAAACTGTTGACACCTGTGCAGCTGAATTTGAAGCGTTTACGCCGTATCACTATTCAAGCTATGAGGAAGAAAGTGAAGTGAAATCGCGTACAACTCCAGCGGTAATCATTTTAGGCAGTGGGCCAAATCGTATTGGTCAAGGCATTGAGTTCGATTACTCCTGTGTTCATGCCTCTTTCGTATTGCGCGAAGCAGGTTTTGAAACCATCATGATTAACTGCAATCCTGAAACTGTTTCTACCGATTATGACACCAGCAATCGTTTATATTTCGAACCTCTTACACTTGAGGATGTAATTGAAGTAGTTCATGCAGAGGTTTTAGCGGGTCCGGTGCTAGGTGTTATTACTCAGCTGGGAGGACAAACCCCGTTAGGTCTTGCAGCGGGATTGAAGGTCGCCGGCATAACGATTCTTGGAACCAGTCCGGATGCAATAAATTTAGCCGAAGAGCGCGGTGCATTTGGAAATATTCTTCAAGAACAAGGGCTCACAGCACCTGAGTTCGGAATGGCTTCATCACAACTCGAAGCTATCACTATCGCCCAGCGCATAGGTTACCCAGTGCTAGTCCGTCCATCATTTGTTCTCGGTGGACGAGGCATGGAAATTGTTTACGACGATGCCTCACTTGGCGGATTTATCACGCGCGCAACCGATATCACTCCAGATCATCCAGTCTTAGTTGATCGTTTCTTAGATAGTGCGATTGAGATTGATGTGGATGCACTCTTTGATGGTGCAGAGCTTTTCCTAGGTGGGGTTATGGAACATATTGAGGAAGCGGGTATTCATAGCGGGGACAGTGCGTGTGTTTTACCAACTATGACAGTAACGCCTGCTCAATTATTGGAAATTCGTAATGCAACTGAAAAAATTGCACGTGGTGTGGGAGTGCGCGGATTAATCAATATTCAGTTCGCGATTGCTGATGCGAAACTTTATGTACTCGAGGCTAATCCACGTGCATCACGAACAGTTCCATTTGTAAGTAAGTCAACTGGCGTCCCCCTTGCAAAAGCCGCAGCACGAATCTCGGTGGGTGCAACAATCGCGGAACTGCGCAGTGAGAATTTGTTGCCCTCTGCTGGAGATGGAGTGGCAAAGGGAGTCTCAGTGAAAGAGGCGGTCCTTCCGTGGAACCGATTCCGTCGTACCGATGGACGCGGTGTCGATGCGGTACTTGGACCAGAGATGCGTTCAACTGGTGAAGTCATGGGAATCTCACCTACGTTTGGTGAATCGTATGCAAAAAGCCAGATTGCAGCCTTTGGTCCATTGCCTAAATCAGGGACAGTTTTTATATCTCTGGCCGATAAAAATAAGGATGCAGGCGTGCAAGCCGCCCTTGGTCTTCAACAATGTGGTTTTAGAATTTTGGCCACGGAGGGAACAGCAGCATTTCTAAACAGCCATGGCGTAACGTGCGTTACTGTTCGAAAGAATTCTGAAGGAACGGGTCCACTGGGGGAGCGAACAATCGTTGACATCATCAATTCAGGCGATATTGATTTAGTAATCAATACGCCAGTCGGCCGTGGCACTAGGCAAGATGGTTGGCTGATTCGGACTGCCGCAGTTCAACGTTCAATTCCGATTATCACGACAACCGCGGGTTTTAACGCAGCCGTTGAAGGAATTCGTTTCTTGCAAAATAGTGAGCTTTCAATTAAATCGATTCAAAAGTGGTTGGCTTAGCATGTCGACGATCAACAAAAACGCCGCACAAATAATTGCAACAGTTGTCAGTAACAAACGTGTTGGTCAATACCATCAACTCATCATTAATATCGGTGATCTATCTGCGTTATGTAAACCCGGTAATTTCGTAGCAATAAATGTCGGTGGTGAGAACTCTAGAATGATTTTGAGACGTGCATTTGCTATTTCCCGAGTGTCCACAAATTCAATTTCGGGTGGAACTATGGAGTTGATAGTTGCTCCGCACGGTCAAGGCAGCAAATGGTTGTGTTCACAAAATGAAGGCGCGGCTCTGGATATCGTCGTTCCATTAGGTACGGCATTTGGAATTCCAACGGAACCAGTACAAGTACTTCTTGTTGGTGGGGGCTATGGTTCGGCGCCCTTGTTTGGCTTAGCTGAAGTTCTCAACGCTAAGGGCTGCCGAGTGGATATGTTGTTAGGGGCAAGCACAGCGTCGAAAATATATGCACCAATGGAAGGTAAGAGAGCAGTCAACTCCCTACGCATATATACCGAAGATGGGTCAATGGGTCAAAGTGGGCGAGTAACTGAACCTATTAAGGCCCTGATTGATGATATGAATATTGCAGTCATTTATTCATGTGGACCTATGGCGATGCTCTCAGCAATTGATGAAATTACTAGAGGCACCCACGTAGTTCATCAGTGTGCAGTCGAAGAATCAATGGCATGCGGCATTGGCATCTGTATGACGTGCGTACTACCTGTTGCCGATGATGCAGGCAATATTTCGATGCTGCGATCATGTATTGATGGACCTGTTATGGACGGTTCCTATGTTCAATGGGACAAAGTTGGTGAAGTTCTGTGACCGCTCTGGATTTTTCAACGACCTTAGGTAATGCGTGGTTTCCGGCACCAACTTTCACAGCAAGTGGTTGCGCCAGTTCTGGTCGTGAACTCGCACAGTTCTTTGATCTTAAGGATATGGGCGCCGTTGTAACAAAATCTGTGATGATGAAAGCTCGCACTGGGCGTCCTACTCCACGTATGGCAGAAACTCCCAGTGGAATGCTTAATTCAATTGGCTTACAGGGTCCTGGTATTGATGCATTTTTAGCTAAAGATATTCCATATTTAGTTGAGCAAAAGGCGCGAATTATTGTTTCTATTGCGGGGGAAACTGTCGAAGAATATTCGACACTTGCCCGCAAATTACGATCAGTGTCTGGGATTAGTGCAATCGAGGTAAATATCTCGTGTCCGAACGTAGAAAATCGTGGCTTGGTTTTTGCGTGCGATCCTGAAGCTTCTCGTCGAGTTATAGATGGAGTTCGACGCACTATTGGTGGGGAACTTCCAATAATTGCCAAACTATCACCCGATGTAACTGACCTTGTGTCGATTGCGCGTGGAGTTGTTGAGGCAGGTGCAGATGGACTCGCACTGATCAATACTGTTCTGGGAATGGTTATCAATCTTGAATCTATGCGACCACATTTGGGTGGTAAAACAGGTGGGTTATCTGGTCCAGCCATTAGGCCAATTGCTGTCCGTGCGATTTACCAAGTACATGCAGCTATGCCGCAAGTTCCAATTCTTGGAATGGGTGGAGTTGCCTCTGGCCGTGATGCGCTAGAAATGATTGCAGCTGGAGCCAGTGGTGTATCTATTGGCACGGCTAGTTTTGGAAATCCAACTGCAATTATGTCTATACAAAATGAGTTAAAAGATTTGATAGTTGCGAAGGGTTTCACTTCTTTGCGTCAAGTTATTGGTTATGCGCACAGACCAGATGAGGTTACTAATGATTAAGAGCGCACCAATTGTTCTTGCCGTTGATACCAACGACCTCGAGACGGCTAAGCAATGGGTGAGCGCGACCGATGGTGTTATTTCTGTCGTTAAATTGGGATTAGAGTTTTACTTAAACTTCGGAACAGATGGAGTAAAAGCAATCGCAGATAGTTGTCAGACAGATATCTTTCTTGACTTAAAACTTCACGACATTCCGCACACAGTTGCCGGCGCAGCTCGAGCCGTTAGCAATCTTCGTCCGAAATTTTTAACAGTACACGCTAGCGGAGGAAGTGCGATGGTTGCCGCTGCAGTAGAAGCGATGCCTTCCACTCAAATAACTGGCGTCACGATTTTGACCTCACTGTCTGAAAATGATGTCGAAGCAATTGGTTTTAGATCCCATGCGTTGGATTCAGCTGTGGGTCTCGCCACAATTGCTGTTAATGGTGGGGCACGTGCGATTGTTTGTTCACCTCTTGAAATTCTGGCAATAAGAGAAGTTGTGGGGAGTGAAGTAACAATCATTACTCCAGGAGTGCGTCCAAAGGATGTGGCTGCCAACGATGATCAAGTGCGGACTATGACTCCCCGTGAAGCAATTGACCGTGGAGCAAATTTGGTCGTTATTGGCCGTCCAATCACTGCCAGTTTTGCTCAAGGCAGCGCTGCGATGCGTGAGCGAGCTATAGAAATAGCCGAACACATTCTTAACTAGGCAGACAAGGGCGTTAGATTAAGGCCATGGGCTCACCTCCTCAATTATCTGCCGAGCAGCGAAGCGCTGCGTTAGCAAAGGCCGCTCACGCTAGAAAACGCAGGGCAGAAATAAAAACTAAAATTAAGAACGGCGATTTTTCAATAGATGCGGTTTTGGAACTTGCACACACGGATGAAGCGATTGCAAAAATGAGGGTACGAGAACTATTGGAAGCCCTTTCTGGCGTCGGAAAAGTGCGAGCGCAGAACCTTATGGAGCGATTTAATATCTCACCAACGCGTAGAATCGCAGGTCTTGGACGTCATCAGATTAAGGAATTGCGTAACGAATTCATGAAATCTTCACATGCAGTACGACCTGGAAAACTCATAGTTCTTTCAGGTCCTGGGGGAGTTGGCAAAAGTACAGTTGCTGCCTTACTCCGAAAATCGGGAGATTTTTGGGTAAGCGTTTCCGCAACTACGCGCCAACCAAGAGCTAACGAACTCAACGGAGTTGATTATTTCTTTATCTCAGTTGCCGAATTTGATCTCAGAGTTAAAGAAGATGAATTTTTAGAATGGGCCGAATTTGCGGGCAATCGCTACGGAACGCCAAGTGTAGAAGTTAAGGATGCATTACTGCGTGGAGAGAATGTGTTGCTAGAAATCGAAATAGATGGCGCACGACAGGTCAAAGCTCACCTTCCAGCAGCGATATTGGTATTTCTTGAACCTCCTTCATGGGAAGAACTTGTAGCGCGGCTTGAAGGCAGAGGAACCGATGATCCCGAAAGAAGGGCTCACAGGTTGCAGCTAGCCCAAGAGGAGCTTGCCGCAGCCTCATTTTTCGACCATGTCATCGTAAATGACTCGGTCGAACGTGTTGTTTCACAACTGGTAGCATTGGCCTCTTGAGTCCGCAGACGGGTTCTTCACAGCACACTAGATTTGAGCGGGGTAGACACATGGATGGCATTACAAATCCACCTATTGATGAACTTTTAGATAAGGCTGGCTCTAAGTACAGCCTTGTTTTATATGCAGCAAAGCGCGCGCGTCAGATCAATGCTTACTACTCACAACTTGGTGAAGGTCTACTTGAATATGTAGGACCACTTGTTGAGACACATGTTCATGAGAAGCCACTTTCAATCGCACTTCGCGAAATCAATGAAGGCTTGCTCACGATTGAAAATCTAGAACCTACTGCTTAATAGGTAACTGTATGAGCGCCACTAACCGCGAGGTTATTCTCGGTATTGGCGCAGGCATTGCTGCATATAAATCTGCCGATGTGTTACGCCGACTTCAAGATCGAGGTTTCGGAGTCACTGTTGTGCCCACTCCAAGCTCTCTGAATTTTGTGGGTGCTGCAACATGGGAGGCTCTTTCACATCGTGCCGTCACAACGCAAGTGTGGGAAAAAGTGGAAGACGTACGCCATATTTCATTGGCGAAAGAGGCAGATTATTTTCTTATTGCCCCAGCTACAGCAGATTTGATTGCACGACTTGCTGGCGGTCGTGCTGATGACCTGCTCACCAATCTTGTGCTTGCTAGCGATGTACCAAAAATGATTGTTCCTGCGATGCATCCCTCGATGTGGCTAGATGCTGCGACTGTTGCCAATGTTGCAACATTGCGGGCCCGCGGATTTTATGTCATGGAACCTGAGACCGGTCGACTTACTGGTTCCGATTCCGGACAGGGCCGTTTTCCAGAGACCATGTCCATTGTTAACGAATTTCTAACTGTGACAGGGGTTCATCGTGATCTCGAAGGCAAAAAAATCATTGTTACCGCTGGCGGCACACGCGAGGCTATCGATCCGGTTCGTTTCATCGGAAATAGATCTTCAGGTAAGCAAGGAATTTCTGTGGTAAAGGCCGCAGTAAAACGGGGAGCGCAAGTCCATCTGATTGCAGCAAATGTTGAAATCGAAAATCTTGATGGAGTCCAAATTACTCATGTTGTAACCGCGGCTCAAATGCTGCAGGCATTGGAATCATCATTTGGTGCTTGCGACATCCTTGTGATGAGTGCCGCAGTGGCAGACGCTAAGCCTGTTGTATCTGCCAACGAGAAAATTAAGAAAGCCGAATTCACTTCGATTGAGTTAGAGGAAAACCCTGATCTCCTAGCAACTCTTGCCCCCCTGAAAAAAACTCAAATTGTCGTTGGTTTTGCCGCAGAGACACAAAATCTCATTGCATCTGCTGCTTCAAAATTGCAGAAAAAGGGCCTAGATCTCATCTATGTCAACGATGTTTCAGGTGGCGCTATATTTGGTTCGGACGAGACTGAGGGCACGATTCTGCTCCGTAATGGGGATCAAGTTCACGTTTCACGCCAAAGAAAAGACACGCTAGCCAATATTCTCCTCGATTACGCTCTCAAGCAGTTAGGTTAGGACAATGTCACAACGCCTCTTTACCTCAGAATCTGTTACCGAAGGTCATCCGGACAAGATTGCCGATGCTATTTCCGACGCAGTTTTAGACTCTCTGTTATCACAAGATAAAAAGTCACGTGTAGCTGTTGAAACTTTAATCACAACTGGTCAGGTTCACGTTGCGGGTGAAGTCACCACTGATGGTTATGCAGATGTCATGGGAATAGTTCGAGATACCGTATTAAATATTGGCTATGACTCATCGGACAAAGGTTTTGATGGAAATAGTTGTGGAGTTTCAATTTCAATCGGGCAACAGTCCCAAGATATTGCACAGGGTGTAGATGATGCATATGAACACCGCGTTGGATCTCAAGTAGATCCATTGGATTTGCAAGGCGCTGGAGATCAAGGTTTGATGTTTGGTTACGCTTGTGATGACACGAAAGAATTGATGCCACTGCCAATTTGGTTGGCTCATGCTCTTGCACAACAGCTGACTAAAGTTCGCAAATCAGGTGCCCTTCCTTACTTGCGTCCAGACGGCAAGACCCAAGTAACTATCGAATACGATGGCGATCGCGCAGTTTCACTGGATACAGTTGTTATTTCAAGTCAGCATTCAGAAGATGTAGATGTAGTTAAAAAATTAACACCCGAGATTATCGAAAACGTTATTAATCCTATTTTGGCTCTGATTGAACTACCTCGTAAAAATCTTAAGACGCTGATTAATCCAACTGGACGCTTTGTTATTGGCGGCCCAATGGGAGATGCGGGTTTAACTGGCCGTAAAATTATCGTTGACACCTATGGCGGCATGGCGCGTCACGGCGGAGGCGCCTTCAGTGGAAAAGATCCATCAAAAGTTGATCGGTCTGCTGCATACGCGATGCGATGGGTTGCTAAGAATGTGGTGGCCTCCGGACTTGCACGTAGGTGCGAAGTTCAAGTTGCTTACGCAATTGGTAAAGCACAACCTGTTGGTGTTTTCGTAGAAACTTTTGGTACAGAAACTGTTCCTGTAGCAAAGATCCAAAATGCTGTAACGACTGTTTTTGATTTACGTCCGGCGGCGATTATTCGTGATTTAGATTTGCTACGTCCAATTTATTCGCTAACAAGTGCCTACGGTCATTTTGGTCGCGAACTTCCAGAGTTTGCTTGGGAGCGCACTAATCGCGTAACCGAGCTACAAAACGCAATTAAGTAAGCACTGTGGCAACGCCACGGCTTTTTAGACTCAAATCTCAGGTTGCTGCTGCTCCGAGTGGGCCAGTCGCTACGGATTTTTCCTATGCGCGGGTTTGGGTAGACACAGGTGTATTTCATTTGGATACTCCATTTGATTATGAAGTACCTGCAAAGTTTTCAGAACACGTTGCGACAGGGGTTCGTGTGCAAGTCCCTTTCGGAAATCGTGAAGTTGAAGGTCTTGTGATCGAGCGTATTCAGGCACCGACAACCACCTCTCAACTGAAGCCAATAACTAAGGTGCTCTCATTTCATCCAGTGGCAACCGAACAGTCATTGCAACTTATACAAGCTGTAGCGGCACGTTGGGCCGCCAACCCGTGGGAAGTAATTAAGAGCGCCATTCCAGCGCGAGTTGCCGCAGTTGATAAGCAACATCAGTCGAGTATGTTTATTGGTGAGAAAAAGAGTTCACCTGACGACATTTGCTATATAAGTTTTCAACCTTTTAGAGATCCTTACACGTCGGTCATTGATTTGATAACTGACGCAGTGAAAAAGTCATCAGTCTTACTAATAGCCCCAGATGAGCGGGATATTTCAGCCTTATGCAATCTTTTAGCTCAGCAGGGAATGCAGCCACTTCGCATCGACAGCTCGGTTACACGTTCAGAGCGATATAGCGCGTTTCTAAAACTTACGTCACCCGGAAACCACGTAATTATTGGAGCGCGTAATGCCATCTTTGCTCCGATAGCACAGGGGTCCACAATAATCGTGTTTAAAGAATCATCGCCCGATCTTTATGAGATACGCAATCCAGGTTGGAATGTTCGCGATATTGCGCTCCTGCGCAACGAGATCGATAATGCCAGAATAATACTTTGTGGTTACGTTCCATCGCTGGAAGTTGCTGCATTAATCGAGGCGAAGAAGATTCGCTTTATAAGTTCGCCTATTAAAATTCAAGTCAAGGCTTTTTCATCAGCCGATTCATCTCTTTTGCCCGGGCGAATCTTCACGGACATTCGAGCGAGTTTAAAGGATGGTCCCGTTCTATTTGTACTTCCGCGAAAAGGCTATGCAAATGGAATTCTGTGTGCCCACTGCAAAAATACTGCTCTCTGTTCATGTGGTGCCAAGCTACTTGTACTAAACCGTGATGCGACACCTTCGTGCAAAATCTGTGGTCAACAGGTTAAAGAGTGGACATGTAACTATTGCGGCCGAGATAAGAAATATGTAGTGGCACGAGGTATAGATCGTGCCGCCGAAGAAATCTCGAGGGCATTTCCTCATTTTCCAATCATTTTTTCGTTCGGCGACGTTATCAAGGACCATGTTGAAGCTAAACCATCGATCATCTTGAGCACACCCGGGGCGGCCCCACAAGTAAGTGGTGGATATAGCGCAGTGGTGATTCTGGAAGGTCTCACTTACTTCAACCATGGTGATTTGCGTGCAAGCGAACGAGCTAATGAACTTTTCTTTGAGACGGCTTCGATGATTAAGCCTGGGGGAGTAGTTCTTCTTTCTATGGAAGATTCTCATCCAATTGTTTCAAGCCTTATTCGTTGGAATCCATCAAGTATTCTCAAACGCGAATTGCAACAGCGCGAGGAGGTTAATTTTCCTCCCTCGGTAGTCAGCGCATTTATCACGTTGCCATCGGCTCAAGCTAGTGCGCTTGTATCGGGTATCAATAAAGCTGTATCTGATGCACGTTTAACCGAGAAGACCCGTGTCCTTGGTCCTACGAAGATTGATTCAGCACTTAGCAAAATCGTTATTTTGTCACCCTTGGAGTCGCGCGCAATGTTAACGAGTTTTCTACATGAGTTAATGAGACGAAGAAGCATCGCAAAAAAGGTTGATTCCACCCTGAGAATCGACCCATATTCACTTTAAATTTTTTGCTAGACTAGCCATATGTCTATTCAAGAGATTCGTTTATTTGGCGATCCAGTCTTGTTGACTCCTGCGGCTCTTGTGGTCGATTTTGATAAAGAACTACGTAAATTAGTGGCCGATCTTACTGACACAATGCTTGAAGCTCCCGGTGCTGGTTTAGCCGCTCCTCAGATAGGTGTGCCTTTACGAGTTTTCACGTGGCATGTTGATGATGTCTTGGGACATTTAATTAATCCAACTTTAACTCTGGGTGATGAGATTCAAGACGGCGAAGAGGGTTGCTTGTCTTTTCCGGAAGTTCGTTATGACACTAAGCGAGCTTTGAACGCTGTCGCGCGTGGCTTTAATATGTTTGGGGAGCCTGTAGTGATTGAAGGTACTGAATTTCTAGCCCGCGCCTTGCAACATGAAACAGACCATCTCGATGGGATTCTTTTTATCGATCGTCTTTCACCAGAGGATCGAAAAACTGCGATGAAAGAGATCCGTGAATCAGAATGGTTCTATGCTCAAAGCGAAAATGGAAATTCGCCAACGGTTAAAACTTCGCCACATTCACTATTTGGACGGAATACTTAATGCGCATTGGGGTCGCCGCTACTCCCGATGTCGCAATACCAACACTCAACTGGCTTCATACGTCTGGGCACGAATTAGTGCGTGTGATAAGTCAACCGGATCGACCTGCTGGACGAGGCCAAAGTCTAAAATCTTCAGCAGTTAGCCAATGGGCAATAGATACAGGAGTGGATCTAGTACGACCTCGAGCAATTGAAGATTTAGATCGTGCAATCGAAGATTTAGATCTTCTGGTAACAATTGGTTATGGCCGGATTTTGCCGGAGCAATCACTTTCACTTCCAACATTTGGTTGCATAAACCTGCATTTCTCTCTTTTGCCACAGTATCGCGGAGCGGCTCCAGTGCAACGCGCGTTGGAAGCGGGGGAGAAGCAAACTGGAATTACTGTGTTCAAACTCAATGCAGGAATGGATACGGGTCCGATTTATTCATCGCGTGTTATTGATATCGACCCTGCTTTTAGGAGTTCAGAACTTTTCACTCAACTCGCAGTTTTTGGAGTAGAAGTTGTGAGGGAAGCGATTGAACTTATTGAAGCTGGAGCCAAGCCGCATGAACAAGCTGGTAATGCATCTCTCGCAGGCAAAATTTCCAAGGAAGAAGCAAAAATAGATTGGAATTTACCTGCGAATGTTACGTTCAATAAAATCAGGGGTTTTTATCCAGCACCTATTGCATGGACGGTTTTTAGAGATCAGACCTTGAAAATTTCCTCGGCAAAAATCCATAATCAATCCATAAAACTTGAGCCTGGAGAAATCCTTCTTTCTAACGTAATGGTTTTGATTGGAACTGGTGAGGGTGCACTAGAAGTTGATTCAGTTATTCCCGCTGGCAAAAGAGAAATGAGCGGTGCGGAATGGGCAAGAGGCGCGCGGTTTGAAAGTGGGGAACGTTGTGGTTGAAGCTCGTCGCGATAGCTTCAAATCTCCTAAACCCGATGCAGTACGGCTTCTAGCATTTGATTTGATTACTGAAGTTAATCGCAATGATGGTTATTCGAATTTGCTTTTGCCTGCAGCGTTGAACGCTTCCTCACTTGAAGAGCGCGACCGCAATCTAGTCACGGAATTGGTTTACGGAACTCTTCGAATGCAGGGTAAGCATGATTGGGTTTTAGCTCAAATTTCCGATCGACCATGGACTGAAGTTGACCCCGGGATTATTGATGTAGCCAGATTGGGTGTTCAGCAAATACATGAGCTACGTATTCCTGACCATGCCGCGGTATCAGCCACTGTCGAGGTAGCGCGCAAGAGATTAGGTGAGTCGAAAGCTAGTTTTGTCAATGCATTACTTCGCTCTGTGACTAGAAAAACCTATGCCGAGTGGTTTGCTCCATTAGATCAGATGGGCGATAACGTAGAAAGATTGGCGATTGAGTATTCTCATCCCCAATGGATTATTTCTGCTTACTTTGATTTACTCAAAGATTGGCAGTTAGTGGAGCAAGAACTTGCCACCAACAATATTCCGGCGTTGCCAACACTGGTCTCCTGGCCAGGTTATTCGTCGCAGGCCGAATTAATTGCTGTGGGCGGTGAACCTACGACGTATTCACAGTTGGGTGTTCGGTTAAAAGGAAATCCCGGAAGTTTAGATCTTATTAAGCATCGATTAGCTGGCGTGCAGGACGAAGGTTCGCAGTTAGTAGCAACAGTGTTCGCTGCTGCCGCGAGTGGCACATCTTGGTTAGACCTGTGCGCAGGCCCGGGCGGGAAAGCGGCACTCTTATCGAGCATCGCTAAGCAAAGAGAGATTTCATTTACTGCAAATGAATTTTCGGCGCCTCGTGCAGATTTAGTTAAGAAAGTTGTTCATGGTGCGCCTGTGTGGTGTGGTGATGGCCGCGATATTTCATCACATAATGAAACATTCGATGGGATTTTAATTGATGCACCGTGTACTGGTCTGGGTGCATTGCGCCGGCGTCCTGAAGTACGTTGGCGACGTACGCTCTCGGATCTTCGTGAACTTACTCTTTTGCAACGTGAACTTATTGATAGTGCAGCATCAGTGCTCAATCCAGGCGGGGTACTGGGATATGCCACCTGTTCTCCACACTTGGCAGAAACGACGGTTCAAGTTCTAGATATTCTCAAGAAACATCCTGAATTAGAGCAGATTGATGTGGCTCAATTCCTTCCGGAAAATCTGCACGACGCAGTTCGAGGTAAATCTATGTCGTTGTGGACCCACAAGCACGGAACAGATGCGATGTTTTTGGCGTTGTTTCGCAAGAAGACATCTGCAGGGAGTTAGGCTTTGAACATGAAACGGCATATTCGAATAACTCCAAGTATTTTGAACGCTGATCTCTCTCAACTTGATCAGGAAATTGCCAAAATAGCGCAGGTTTCGGATCTCATTCATTTAGATGTTATGGATAACAAGTTCGTACCCAACTTCACTTTTGATTTCGACAGTGCGGCAACGATTATTAAAAGTTGTCCTATCCCAGTTGATGTTCATCTTATGGTGGCAGACGTTGATGAGATAGGGCCGCAGTACGCCCAAGCTGGTTGCGCAAGCGTAACTATTCATGCAGAAGCGACAAAAGATATAGCAGCAACTTTGAAGTCCATTCGTGCACATGGTGCTCGAGCAGGGTTGGCACTAAAGCCGAACTCATCGATTTCGGATTATTCGCAATTTAGCGATCTCGTAGATATGTTTCTAATAATGACCGTGGAACCCGGATTTGGTGGGCAAAAGTTTATGGAAGACATGATGGAGAAGGTACGTGCGACTCGCGCCGTTATTGGCGAGCGACCCATCTGGTTACAAGTAGATGGTGGTATATCGATGGAGACTATTGAAATTGCTGCGAAGGCGGGTGCAGATACATTTGTTGCAGGCAGCGCAGTTTTTAAAGCTAGCAATCCTGCAGCGATGGTCGATTCGTTGCGCGAACTCGCACAGGGTGTGGCAAACTAGGCCTACGTTGTTCCGGGGGTCGGTGTAATTCCGAACCGGCGGTAAAGTCCGCGACCCGGCCACATCCAGTGGTCGGTTGATTTGGTGTAAATCCAAAACCGACAGTTAAAGTCTGGATAAAGGGACAGGGAATTGCCGGGCACTGTGCTGCGCGCAATTCCTCGTTGCTTCCTGGAGCTTTTCTACTAGGAAGGATCAACAGTGTCGGTTATTAGATGGTTTTTTGAAAGTACGGTGCACTTCGGCAGTAAGTCCATTGCTTTACGCGAAATTATCGGTGGAATCTTAGGGCTGAGCAGTGCGATTTTAGGAATGCGTCGGAAAGTTTTAGCGTGGCCAATAGGAATTTTGGGTGATGGACTTCTTTTCACGGTTTTTCTAGGAGCAGTCTTTGCTTATGCCGATCAACCATCGGGAAATTTCTATGGACAAGCCAGTCGAAACTTATTGCTCATTATCGTGAGTGTGTATGGATGGATTCGTTGGTCTGATCATCGCCGAGTACATGGGGAAGACAAACCTGCGGTCACTCCACGTTGGACAACAATGCGCGAAAAGCAGATCTTGGTTCCTGCAATCATCATCTTCTTCTTCGTTTCGATGCAGATATTCAAAGCTTTAGGTGAGTCAGGAACGTGGCTTTTAGTTGACACCTGGATCTTTACAGGTACTGCACTGGCTACCTACGGTATGAGCCGCGGCTATGTTGAGTTTTGGTTAGTCTGGATCGCTGTGGACTTTGTAGGAGTCCCATTTGCTTTCAAAAATGGGTATTACCCAACAGGCACCCTTTATGCAATCTACCTTCCATTCGTCATCTGGGGATTCATCTCTTGGTTGCGCATTTCAAGGGCAGAAGAATTGGTGACATCGAACTAGGCACCTCTAGTAAACTTATAGTTATGAAATCCTTCGAATCCCTCTGGGCCGAGTTAAGTCTCAAGGCGCAACAACGCCCAGAGGGTTCAGGAACTGTAGCTGCTCTAGATTCTGGCGTTCACGCTATTGGTAAGAAAGTTCTAGAAGAGGCTGGCGAAGTGTGGTTAGCGGCAGAACACGAGAGCGATGAAGCTCTTGCCGAAGAAATCAGTCAACTGCTTTATCACGTTCAAACTTTGATGTTAGCGCGTGGTTTAACTCTTGATGATGTTTACACCTACTTATAAGTGAATCGAGCCGCATCATGTTAAGAATTGCTGTCCCTAATAAGGGTTCATTAGCCGAGGAATCCATAGCGGTATTTAAGGAAGCTGGTTATCGTCAACGCAGCGACAACCGCGATCTAGTTTTGATTGATAATGACAATGCAGTGGAATTTTATTATTTACGTCCCCGCGATATTGCAATCTATGTGGGTTCTGGTGAACTAGAAGCAGGGATCACGGGGCGTGATTTACTTATAGATTCTGGTGCTAGCGCTGATGAAGTGTTATCGCTGAATTACGGGGGATCTACTTTCAGATTTGCAGGACCAGTTGATCGCGACTGGACTATGGCAGACATTGCCGGAAAGCGTGTGGCTACCGCTTATCCAGGTTTAGTCAACCATCACTTATCCCAACTTGGCATCAAGGCCGAAGTTGTTCGCCTGGATGGTGCAGTTGAAAGCAGCGTGCGTTTGGGCGTAGCGGATTTAATTGCTGATGTGGTAAGCACTGGAAATACTTTGCGCCAAGCGGGTTTAAAGATTTTTGGAGAGGCAATTTTAGCAAGTGAAGCTGTAGTTATTGCTCGTACTGGTGTTGCTATTCCTTCTGAGTTGGAAATCTTGATTCGACGTTTACAAGGTGTTGTAACTGCCCGTAAATATGTTTTACTCGATTACGACATTCCCAAAGTCAGCGTTGATCTGGCTTGCACAATTACGCCCGGGCTCGAGTCCCCAACTATTTCACCTCTGCAAAAAACAGATTGGGTCGCTGTACGGGCGATGGTTCCTAGAAGTGATACCAACCGTGTGATGGATGAGCTCTGGGCAGTAGGTGCGCGTGGAATTTTGGTTACTGATATCCACGCCTGTCGTCTCTAGTTCTAGCTCTTCTCGATATCCTCTGACTTAATTCCAAGTAAGTAGAGAACTGAATCTAAATACGGTTCTGAAAGTGAACTATCTGCCGCGGCCTTGACTGCTGGCTTGGCATTAAAGGCAATCCCTAAACCAGCCGCTGCGATCATGTCCAGGTCATTGGCACCGTCACCTATCGCCACTGTTTGGTCCAGCGAGATTGATTCTGCGAGTGCGAATTCGCGCAGGGCATCTGCTTTCGCAGCACGATCGATAATCGGACCAACTACTTCTCCAGTAAGAAAGCCGGATTCGATACCTAATTTGTTAGCCTTAAAATGTTTAATATCTAAATCGTTGAGTAACGGTGCGATGACATCGATAAATCCACCTGAAACTACAGCAACGGTATGACCAAGTTTGTGTAGGGTAGAAATAAGAGTACGTGCCCCTGACGTAAGACGAATTTCACCTTGAACTTCTGCGATAGCTGACTCAGGTAAACCTTTGAGTAATGCAACGCGGGCCTTGAGAGACTGGGCAAAATCGAGTTCACCGGCCATAGCTCGGGCCGTAATCTGACTAACTTCTTCTGCCACACCAGCTCGTGCAGCGAGTAAATCAATAACTTCTTGCTGAATCAAAGTTGAATCGACATCGAGTTGAATCAATTTACGTGCATGGCGCGCTAAGCCTCCGGGTTGAACAGCTATATCTACATTATTGCGTGCAGCTACGGGGGATAGAGCGTGACTCAACACCTTCTGACTCACGCCAGAGACTAGGAATTCAAAAGCTGTAACGGGAGTTGAGGCGATTCGAGCGGCTCTTTCAATATTTGCACCAGTCGATGTTATGCCAGAAGAGATTTGCGCTATTGCTGTAGGCCCAATTTTTTTGGAAAGAATTACTACGTGCATCAAAGACTCTTTGGTTGCTATCAAAGATGGATCAGAATACGAAAACAAGGTTGCAATATCTACATCTAATGCCGCGGCGCACGTTTGTAGATCTTCGGCGATGGAATCTTCGTGGGCGGGATTGAGCCCAATCAGGGTCGTCAAAATAAGACGGTCCTTTATTACGACCTGTTCAATATCAAGAATGGTGATAGAAAAAGGAGACAAGGTTTCAAATAGAGCCTGTGTAATGCCTGGCTTGTCGACTCCGCTGAGCAGAATGAGGCCCGTAAATTGCTCGGTATCGCCTTGACTACTCATGATGGACGTAGATTATCTTAAAATCACATCACTTAATCGCCATTAATTCGTGTAAGAAGTGCAACTAACCACTATCTTTTTGCT